>Ga0307983_1000144_pt1 | contig 38253 bp, 57 predicted proteins | sample OrgLakmetagen991_FD_201845 | JGI IMG/M metagenome (GOLD analysis project Ga0307983, IMG submission 201845) | Saline water microbial communities from Organic Lake, Antarctica - #991 | ecosystem: Environmental > Aquatic > Non-marine Saline and Alkaline > Saline | place: Antarctica: Organic Lake...
ACTCCGCCTTCAATGCCATAAATAGCAAGACCAGCCCCAATAAAAAGAGCAAGCAATGTGATATAAAATTCGCTAGTTTTAACACCTGTGGTCATTTGTCTTTTCTGATTTTTCTAACATTTAAATATAGCGTTGTCGCTGCGATTAGAATACCGAGAAACAGTAGTGTAAATTCTCCGTAACTCTGAGCGTCATCCAACCAAGCCGGAGCCGTCATAGAAGCCCCCGCCACCGTGTAAGCGGCTCCGCTTTCCACAACCTCTACGGTCCTTTGTATTTTAGTGCTCATTAGTTACCGAACCCCGCTGGCGCGTTAATACCGCCTGTAATTAATATAGCCAAGATGCCAATGACACCGATTACAATAAATACGTTTCTAGGTGTTATGTGTTTTTTTAGTTTTTCAAACATAGATATACCCCTATTAATGCGGCCCAAATAAATAGACCTGTGAAGAACTCGCCCCATTCGGTGGCGTTACGCAACGTGAATTTTTTAATATTAAACTTAAAACCATCATCATAATTAGGGTGCATCTTCCACCCGATCATATAAGCTGGTGCTTTCAGTAAGCCAATCGGCGCAAATAATGGATTAACAAACAATAACGGCAATGTGTATGTAATGCCGGATATTGCAATACCACCAACATCATACCAGTATTCAGGAATCTTGCCTTGCAGCTTATAATATAATGTTATTTTTTCGTACCATTCATAGTCTGCTACTTCGGTCCAAGTCCCCAAATCCATATTATGACCATGACCTCTTGTTGTTGCCGCAACCGATAAAGCATATACAACAGCGGCGATTAACCAGCCGCAGGGTAAAGCGATTAGGAGAATAGGAATACAGAATAAACATTGCTCAATTGGCCTGGGTAAATCGGGCCACCCCCCACGAAATCTGAAGATAATCCCGCCCAAAATTGAAAGTAATATCATCATAATTTAAGCATCACATTCCAGAATACAGTTGGTTGCATGTTAGGGTGGGCCACCCCACTACCCGCGCTATCTGTGTTAGCTGTGCCGTTATCACCTTCACCCGCAGACCATTGACCAGATACTGATGAGTGTGAACCGCTAGTATCTGTTGAGATACCATGCGAGTGTGATGCTAATTCAGCCGTTGTTAATGCGTGCGTTTCTGTACCTGTTGTTTGTCCAAGAGTACGGGCTGATAAAGTTGCACCACTACCCGACACACCAAGAGCGCGGCCTAATTGTTTAGTCAACGCAATTGTTTTATTTGCTGCATAATCAGCCGCAGCACTTGCGCCCCGACCAGAGGAAACAGCCGCATAAGTATCTGTTACATTATTCCATAGTAGGGTATATAAATCTTCTGTGTCTGCGTTTGCTCTAGTGGACGCACCAGAGGACGCATTACCTATTGCGCCGTCGTCCATCATAATCCAACCCGTATCTGCGGTTGTTTTTAGCGTCAATTTCGCATCACCTGTTGTAAACCCTGTGGGAGCTAAATTTTGCATCGTGGGGGCAGATCCTGCGCCGTTGCTAGTAAGGACCTGACCGACAGAGCCTGTGGCAACAAAAGCAGGATCACCATCAGCATCGAAAGTTATAAGGTTTCCACCTGTGCCGATACCTGTTATTAATGTGTCTATCTTTGTTGCGGCAATCGTTGTGCCACCAACACTGTCAGCCGCCTTTGCCGCCCAATGAAGCGCACTAAATGTTGTGGAATTATTACCACCAGCCGCAACACTTACAGGCGTATCCTCTGGATTAATAGCCCATTCCTCGGCGTATGTGGCACTATCGCTTGCATCACTCGCGCTACTTATCGCCGCGTTTGCGTTGTCCTCTGCGTTTTGCACGTCAACAATATTTGTGGCAACCGTTGAAATATCTGCTTCATTACCAGCAACCACTGTTACATTAGAGGATATACCAGCAACCACTGTAATATCTGCGCTTATTCCTGAAACTGTAGCTAAATCAGCAGCGGAAACAGAAGAGCTTTCAATAATTAATCCAGTATCGTCAACTTGCAACAACGTGTCCGCTGTTATTGTGCCGATTGTCGGCAGTGTTGCTGAAGATGTAATTGGTACTGTAACTGTTCTATCTAGCCTTTCTTTTAAATCCTGAACAATAGTTACAACTTTATCTAAACCATCCTCAACAGCCTTTGCAGGAAACCTTGTACCAGTAGGCAAGTCTAATGTTTGGCTTTGAGTAACAGACCTAAAAATTAAAATATCTTGTAACGCAGTTGGTATTTTTCCAGCATCAACTTGAATACTAGCGGACTCATCTCCTGTTATAGTAACTGTGTAATCATCGGAACTTAATGTTTCTACAGCAACGTCAGTAGCCCTAGTTATAATCTGAACAACTAAATCATCAGAAGAGAAAATACGACCAACAAAAGCAAAAGTATCTGTTACCGCATTACCCTCGTGCCTATTTTTATTATTTGTGCTGGAAACAGTCATTAAAGAACCTCATTTGTCCATTCGTGAATATAAGCAGTGTCACTACCAGACGCCAAAACAATTGATACGTAAGGCGCGCCGCCCGTGCTAATATCAGTGGAAGTGCCAGCAGGAATAAGCTTATCGTAACCAGCAGCACTAGCTGTTGCAGTAACAGTATCGTCAGCGCCTAGCTTAATATAACATTCTGTAGCGCAATAAATATTAAGTGTTGGGCTTTTTAAGTTTACCGCATTTTCAGCCGCCGTACCTGAAACAGAAATTTCCTGTGAGTTGGTTGGGCGTAGTGTTGTTCTCATTGACATGTTGTGTCTCCTTCGGTTTTATAGTATCATGTTAGACGTTTGTTTCAAAGTTATTGTTCAGGTAATCCCTCTACAATTCCTCCCTGTGCTGCATCAAATAAATGCTTCACACCGATCAAGTTTTGAAATGGGATAATTCTTCTTATAGCGTTTACGTCAGAAGGTCTAACTTCCTTGTCACTAGCAAACGGAGCGTTCGCTGTCCAAACAACACTACCAATATCAGCAACGCTACCAAGAGTCGGCCCAAACACGCTCTCGCCAACACTCCGCATAGCAAACCTAGACGCAGGTTTAGCGCCCATCATTTGATTAATTCCAAAACCACCAGCGCGCTCATATATATTGTTTACATGTAAAAACGGAGCAATAACACCGCTGCGGTCAATACCCTCCATTGCCCACTTTTGAGGAGACCAATCTCTTAACGCTTCACCGCGCGCTGTATCATTTTTTAAATCAGCAGAAAACTCATATTCTTGCCTTTTAATAGCAGCAACCATCATACCGCCTGCTATCATTGCCAACATGCCAGACATAGCTGCCATATCAGCCTGTTGCATACCGCGCATAATCATCCTTTGATGGGAAGCAAACATAAAAGATTGGAATTGAAAAATTAACTTACCCCAAGTTTTGTGCATTACAAGTGGCGTGTCACCAATACCCTTTGTCACAATTGCAGTGTCAGCTTCTTTTCTAAGCGCGGCCTTGTATCTGCGCGCAACACCATTTACCTCACCAGTATCATCCCACCTAGATATGCCACTTAGGCGCGCTTTATTACTTGACTTGCCGTGCTTTTTATATTGCTCACCAATAATTCTAATATCGCTATCACTAAACCCAAGAAACTTCATGTAAGCTGAATCATCAGGACTCATATCAGAAGTAACAAGACGCAATATTCTATTTTGAGCTACATTATGCGCCCAATTTTTCATTAAATCATTCCAATGATTAATAAGCGTCATTTTTGAAAACTGTTGTGCCGCAGCACCACTTAGTCGTGTAGCAGCATGGCCTCTAGCCAAAGGGTCACTTAACTCAGCAAGCGTTGACACTCTTGTAGCCAAAGTGGTTTCCAATCCAAAACGAGCCTCAAGCAAATCTTCTTTTGCTAATTTAGAAAAGTCCTCTGGAACACTTATACGAGACAATAAATCACCAAATGCCTCGTCCATACCGTGCAACATATTTACCCTAAACATATCAGTTAAACTACTAACCGTAACGCCACCTAGCTTTGCCATAAATTGAATGTCAGCCATTACCTCACCAATAACACTAAAAACGCTATCAGGGTTGTCATTCTGCTTGTAAGTGCCTCTTAGTATATCTCTAAGCCGTTCAAGCTCATCTCTGTTTTTTCTATACTCTTTTGTCAGTTTAGTCCTTGCTTTTTCGTCAGGGGCAGCATTAAGCATACGAGTAAATTCGTCATCAATATCTGCAAATTGTTTAGTCATGCGCGCATCGCCCATCACCTCAGTTAAAGATGCTTCTGCGCCTACTGTTCTAATATACCTCTCCATAACCTTAGACACATCATTTTCTAAAAAAGGCTCAGCAATATTGTCTAGTATATCCAAATGCCTTCCTTTTAAAGCGCCCCTTGTAATAGGCGTAATAAAATCAGGTATATTGTCAGAGTTAGTAGAGGTAAGTTTAGCGTAAACGTCCTCAACAACCTCATCAATATATTCACTATAACCCTCACCTACAGCATTACGCATTTTAATAAGCTCATCGTTCATGCGCATTGCGCGGCGCTCAGACAACTCTTTTGCTTTTTTAATTTTTGTTTCGTAATTGCGCGCGATGCGTTTTGAAAGAGAATTTTTTTGAGCTTGTAATTTTTTCTTTTCTTTTAATAAAGGTCTTATTTTTTCTAACGCACGCGTAGCGCCTGTGCGCATTTTAGAAATATCTTCATTCAAACCTTTGCGCTCAGCCCTTAAACCTTTTTTACGCAAAGTAATATAATCTTTTACATCTTTTTTAAATGAGCGTGCGTCTATACCAAGCTCATCAAGAAATAATTCGTACTCACCTAAGTTTTGATTATAGTAATCATAAGCCAAAGATAGTTCAGCGTCCTCGTCAGAATATCTAGGAGCGTTGGGTGTTGAATCCTTATAGCTGTAACTATTTAATATATCTTCTTGCAACTCTTGTATGTCAGGCCGCTCTTTATAATATCCAGCCTCAAAAGCTTTTTCACCAAAATCATCAATAGTCATTTGTTCTTTTTGATTGCGTCGAAACCTTACATCAACAGAACCAAACCAACCTTCATCATCAATGATTCCACCCTCTTTTTTAGCAAACTCATACAAATTTACAGGTTTCTTAGGGTTAGACACTACAAAGTCAACAGCAGTTAAAACATCGTCTAATTCTTGAAAGTTTATTTCACTATTAAAAGATGTGTCATCTAGCTCTTTTTTTAAATACTGACGAAAGCTTTCATCTGGCTCAAACAACTTTTGAAGCGTAAGGCGCTCATCTGAATTTTCAGAAACCTTTGCTAAAACATTTTGCTTGCGCTGCTCTAATTCTTGTATTCTTTTTTTAAGCCCAAGCTCAATATCTTGTATTTTGGCTTCTGTACGAAAAACAGATTCGTCTACTTTTTCAGTAGCCCAAGAACGTAGCATTTCTTTAGCTTCTCGCGCGTTTGCAATTAGTTTTTCTTTGCTCCATAATCTGTGTAAATATGTATCAGCAAACTTAGCGTCTAAATCTTTGGGTAGTAAATTTAGCCTTTCTAAGTCTTTGCGCATAGGCTCTAAAACTTCTTTACGAATAGACTTTGCCGCCGACGTAATGTAATCATTACCGCTAGAATCTGCGTCATTGTTTCTAAGCGCAATAGACACGCGCTCATTAAACATTGCTTGAGTCATATTAGGCTCTTGATTAACCAAATCAGATTTTTTAAAAGATTGAAAATTACCATTTATAGCACGTATAACTGACGCTCTATGCCCATCATATTGCTTAAACAAGGTTTCAGCGGCAGCACCTAAAGTTTTACCATCTTTATGCATATTAAGCATAAGTGGACTTTCCATCAACTTAGCAGAAGCAAAACGAACAGATTTAATACTACTTGTCATAAGCCTATTATATGGGTTCATTAATCTCCCAACTTTTGACAATGCGCCTACAGCCTTATTGCCAGAAAAGGAAAGGTCATCAAGAGTTGTCTCTTCCAACCCAACCACTTTTGCAGCACCAGCATCACCACCAGTTTTTGCTGCACTAGAGGCGGCTCTTGTTTCAGGAGGATTTTCAATATTTTTAATATCCTCAGATAGTTTTACAGATAGATTGTCAAACTCAGATTTAGACAAAAGACCAGCAGCGCCACCTAATAAACCACCAAGAATAGCTCCACCTGCTATAGCATAACCACTTTCGCTTGCAGTACGTGTTTGCTGTGTAGCTTGTAAAACAGCCTCGTCAGCAGCAACACCCATAGCACCAGCAACAGCGCCAGAGCCAACAGTTTTTAAAACACTTACGCCCTTAGCGCCTTTAATAATAGTACCAGCAGGAAGAAGAACAAACGGAGAAGCTATACCAGCTGCCAGAGAAGGTAATATTGCGCCCATACCAGCTTTTTGCAAAATAGCATCATCTTCAATTTCACGCTCTACATCATTTAATATAGCGTCTTGATGTTGTTGATTTTTAGCATACAAAAATTTATGACCGTATGGTGTATTTTTATATTTTTCTGGAACAACAGCAGTATAGTCTGGGTCATACTCTTCAAACCAATGACGAGTAGATTGAGAAACCGCAGTAGAAACAAATACATTTTCTGACCTAAACGCAGCGCCCCAAGTCTGTCCAGTTGTTATGCCTTGGTCTTTCATTGTACGCGCTTCTTTGCGCGCATATTCTTTAGCAGCAGCATGCGCGCCAGTAGGCGCTAAATCCTCAGCAATAACACTTCTATCTCTATCTCTTGTCTGGTCTGTCATTATTGGACACCATATCTTTGTGACTTCATTTTATTATTTGTTGAAGTTGATACAGGCTCTAAACTGTCTACATTGACACCAGCAGAAGCAGCAGCGTATGATAATTTATTTCTAACAAATTTACGAATACTGTCAGCAGGTCTATCAGAAGGATACATATTTTCACTCTCAGATTCTATATCTTTATACCTTGCAGTTTTTTTGCCTGCTATTTTTTGCTTTTTTGCGTACTTATTTTTAAATTTATCTATAACAGCGTTTTCATCAAAGCTTGCAAGATAAGGGTTATTCATCTCGTCTCGAACCATATCAAGCTCACCAGTTTTGTCATTCTCAAACCAAACATTATATTGCGGTTTTAAATTCATCTCTACTCTACGCGCAGTATTTACAGCAGGCTGCAAAAAATAGTTGGTGGGAACAGAGCCAAGCTTAGCGCTTATTTGCGCTTGCAACTGGCCTTGATAAGCCTTAGTCATATCCGCTTTTGTCACACCCAATAACGGGTCACGCAACGGCTCATTGTAATAATCCTCAGGTGCGTAATCCATAACCATTCTTGAGCCTGTTACATCAGTAGCGCCCATTGATGTTGTTATAGCTGCCTCAGCTTTGTTTTTTGCTTGTGTTACGTCACCGTATTGCAAATATGCCTCACGAAATATTTTATTGTAATTTGTAACGGCGCGTCCAGCCTGCATATTATTACCATCGCGCATAATTGCACTTGGATGCCCCATAAACCAAATAGGGTTATCATCAAAATCTTTTATTCCTATAATAGTAGACTCGTTTATGTTCTTCATTAATTCATTTGCTTGACTCTCGCGCAAAGAACGAACGTCTTGTGTCAGTGGATTTCTCGCATCTTCAATAGCACGCATAGCAAATTCAGGTGTAGAACCAGAACGAACAAACGCATTATAATCCTCAGCCGCTGAGCGTTCCTTTTGAGTAAACCCAGCAGCTTGCTCTAAAGCTTGTGGATTTATTTGCTGGACAGAACCTATAAATTTATAGGCGTAAGCGCGCTCTTCTTGCGTACCATTAAACATTAAACCGCGCATAGTGCTTTGTAATGTTTCCGGTATAATTGTTGTTTGTCTAATATTGTCTAAAACTTCAGACATTGCATCTATATCTAGCTCTTGAATACGCTCAGCCAAACCACTTTCTTGATAAGCAGCATCCAAAGCTTCCCTATGGTCTTTATTAGCTGGGTCAGCTTTAACTTTACCTTCTTCAAGGTATGATTGCGTCATAGCCTTAACAAGTTTAGCTTGGCGCGCCTCATTAGTAATTTGCTTAATACGGTTATTTGCCTGAATAGTTGCGCTTCTAATATAATCAGGCGTTAAATATTTGTCATACTTTTGACTATTTAAAGCGTTTAAAACAGCCTTAGGGCTATCTTGAATATGCGCATTAATATTAGAAGAAACAACGGAATTAAAAGTAGCCGTTCTCATATCGTCTATTTTTTCAGGCGCTACAAAAGTTGAACCAGCAACAATAGTTGCCTCAGCGTCTTTTATTAAATCATCTATATCACCAAGACCCCTACGAAAAGACATCATGCTAATATCTTGAGAAGTATTTTCAACACTCTCAGCAAAATTTTCTAGCTGCCTATTTTTCGCCCAATCAAAATTTTGAGCGTAAGCGGTCATATTAATATCTTGAGCAGTAGACCTAAACGCTTTTTTAGAGCGGCCTGTAGGCAAAGACGACTCCATATCAGAATCTATCTTCCCAAGCTCAACTTCCATACGCTTTTCAAAATCCTCAGGCGTAGACATATTTTCTTGGCGCGCCTGCTCTATAAACTCCATTTTTTGTTTTTTGTTTTTAATAACAGCTTCATTAACCGCTACCGTTTCTTTAGCCGCAACCCACTTATCAAGTCCAGCGCCAACACCACTAGCAATATCAGAAATACCGTTAAAGGTTGAGCCAGCGTCACTTATAGCGCTCTCATTAACAAGCCGTGAAGTTGCACGTTGCTTTACAATACCCCTTGTGTATCTCTCTATTCTAGGCATCAAAACTCCCTAATATACTTGAAGCCTGACCAATACTACTAGACAAACCAGCGCTAAACGCTTTGCGACCACTAGATTTTAATTGTTGCGCCTGTATGCGCCCCTCAGAACGAGCAGCCTCAGCACCAGCAGCGCCTGACATTAAAATTTCATTTACATTTTCTGAACCTTTACGGCGCGTCTCTTCCATTGTTGCAAGAGGAGAACCATCCAAAGTTACACCAGAAGCTAAATATGCAACCTTTTGCTTTCGTGCAAAATCGTCAGCCCTATCAGTCTCAAGCTGTGCCTCTCTAAAAGACACACGGGCTTGCTCTTTAGCAGCCATCTCAGATTGCTGAAGCGCTAACTCAGCTTGATTGTTAGCTTCACTTCGAGAACTCATACCGCCAGCTAAAGAAGATACAGCGCCAACAACAGATAATATAGTAGCGGTGGTAGCAACCATTACAGCCCCCTTATATAATTTGTTAAGCCAACACCACCCTGAAAAAAATTATTTTCTACAAGCGCTTTAGCTAAATTTTTATGTGTTATCGCCGACATAGCAACATGAAAACCTTGTTCTTTTGCTTGGCGTAAACATTCCTTTATTAAAGAATCAACAACCAATTTTCTATCATCTTTAAAATTTTTATCTGAAATATAATTTTCAATCCAGCAAATAGGCGTTTGAGTATGATAAATAAAAGCCGCTGCTACTGGAACACCATTATATTCTACACAAACATTTTCTTTTGGAAGAAAAACCTTAGGAATAACGTCCCAACCCCAATCTGTCCACCATTCATGCAAAATGTAATATTCTTTTTCTAAGTCTAAAGTTCTAAAAGTAATCAATTTGAAACCTCCATGTACGGCATTATTAACTGTATATTACACGGAAATGGAAGGTCTTGCACTACTATTGCTCTTTTTTCTCTACTCCAACCAGCATCAACAGTATCATTTATTTGATTGCTAAATGTTTCTGCAATATCACCAGTGAATAAAATAGGCGGTCTATCCATTCTCATATTTGCAGTACGTTGATAAATTTGCTGCAAATTATAATACCCTGTGCCATATTTAGCATACAAAGTATCAAGAAATCTAAAACCAACTTTATATATTTTTTTTCTTTTTGTTTGGGCTGAACCAGTTGTTCCTCCGCCCTCTAAATCATTTGTCTCTAAATAACCCGTGTAACTTATGCCAACATGAAAAACACTAGCTTGGTTGTCCAATTCCACAGAGCCATCTACTACAGTAACCTTAGGATGTTGCCCCCCATCAGAAACTATCGTTACCTCTTTACCTTCTAAATGCTCAAGGCCAGTTAAAGCACTTGCTGTTATAAACCATTCGCCAGCAGGTATCGCGTCAGTAGAATCAAAATCCTCTAAAACAATGCAGGTAACAACCGTTGCAGAAGTATAACCAGTTATTTCTGCACGCCCAAACTCATCGCCCGTTACAGACTTGCGCCAAATCTCACGACCTACATCAGATGCAGAGAACACACCAGCGCTTGCTGTGAAAGTAACACCCGCGCCTGTAGTCGCAGATAACGTCATTGTTGCGTCTGCATTACTACCAAGGACACTACCATCATAAGTTAAACAACTATCAATATGAATATAATCCTTCATTTTCTCGTATAAAAGATTAGACCATTTATCTGAGTCCTCAGATTCCACACCTTCTACATAAGCGTTTCTTCTAGGAAAAATTGGCTCATCTGCAAAATACTCAATAAAGTATTTCTCAACACCATCAACCGTGCGCTTTACACAAGCCCACAGCTGGTCTTGCTTTTTGTCCCTAGGTGTAGACATGACACTAACAAACTCTCCATCTGTGTTGTGCCTGTGCCAACCACTAATGCTTTCTTGCTGCTCAGTAGTCATACCAATTAAAACACCATCCGTGCGAACAGCCCAAATAACATTGGGGTGTCCATCTTGATATGATATTTGAGTAATACCTGTTTGAGTTATATGGTTAGACACAGTATTTCTATCAACAGCGACATAACTATCTTTTTGAAAATCATATTCAAAACTACGCATCACCAATTGATTGCGCTGCATAAAATACAAATCATTATCTCTACCAACAGGAGAAATGTCAGCGCACCCTACAGTGTTACTAGGCTTAATTGAAATACTAGAAGGTGTAATAACATCTTCTAAACCACCAGTGACTTTTAATATATCTGAAAAAGCCCCAACAGCTAAAAATCTATCAGTACCATTTAACCAACGAATAAAGTTACCATCACCAGCCAAAGTATATTCAATGCCATTATCAGCATCAGTACCTATTGTAAAATTATCTTCATCAGCAGAGCGACTAAACCAAAGCGTTTGAGGGTTGTTTATTGAGCCACCATATACAAGACGCTGCTCATAAAACGCAACCGCGCGCGGATAATTATTACTTGATAATGTGATACCAGAAGGACTATGACTTGTGACAGCCCAGCTTGTGGGGCTTGTGTATGTAAGTTTACGGGGGTTATGATTAGGATGCACCATATATAAGTCAACGCCCTTTTGCGCAAACTTTAATTCAAATAAATCAGCCTCTAAATACGGCGTGTCAACCTCTGTTATAACCTCTACTTGGCCTCCGCTTGTATACGTGCCATATCCAGTAGTGCCATCAACACCACTAAGCTCAAACGTATTAGCGCCAGTGTCAACATTGGCGACAACATACTCATTACCATTTAACTCTGTCATACCAGCAACACCAGTAAAAAAAACACTATCCCCGTTAGAATAATTATCGTCTCCACTATATGTTACAACAACAGGGTCAGCATCTGTAGCGCCCGTAATGTCTTGAGCAGTTTCAGTAACGCGCCCATCGTTTCTATAGAACCTTATTTTCTGGTCTGTAAATTCTAAGATAAAACTTAATGTTTCTGTAAGTTTAAAAACATATAAATAAGCCTTGTTATTGCCAGCCGTTTCTGCAGAAAAAATTGTTCCTGTTCTATACTTAGCCGCGCCAGTTATTTCAGTAATAAAATTTTCAACGCGGCGACCACCACTAAAAAAAACTTTAGAGTCAAATCGACCCCACATACGCGGACTTAATTCACCGCTACTAAAATCTGGATATGTTACTTCTGCTTTTGTCATTAAAATATAATTCTATGGCTATCCGTATTTGCACTATTATTTCTTCTAACGTGCCTTGAGCGACTACGTTGTATAATCTTTGGGGGACTTTCTTGACCATCAATAGCCTGAGCTATTTTAAGCGCTGCCTTGCGAAGCTCTACAATCCTATTAACACTAGCATTACCATCTGTAACCTTATAAGCCACACCCATAGCAACCTCATAAACGATTAAGTCAACAAGTAAAGCGTCCATTTGCGTTATGCTTTCCAAATTATATACATACAACAAGTTTAAAACAGAACTGTCACTAAACAAATTGCTTGTTAAAATAAAACCATTTTCAAGTTTATATAAATCTGGGCGCGCAGGCGAATCTGTTGTAAAAGTGCTATCGTTTATAGTTAGTAATCGTATAAAATCAGAAGGTAATTGAAATTGTTTGCTATACCCAAATGCAGGGTCAGTAGAACTTGCGGCTAATTGTATGCGCTTTGTAGCGCAATTCCAGCTATGTGTTCGTAAAACTTTTTTGCGAGAATGTTGATACCATCTTTGAAGCAATTCCTCAGTTGGTGTTGTTGGGCTTTCTACATTATTAACCGTTCCAGCAGAAAGCAGGTCAAGCGCTAAATTACAAATATCAGTTGAGGAAGTGATAGACATTAGCGCTTGACCCTTTCTTTTTAGCCTTGTGCGAACTTAGCTATAATCGTAATTGTACCAGCAGCAGTACCAACTGTGTTTGCTGTTAGTGCAATATCATAAGATGCGTCAACATCTGTTTGACCAGACAACTCACCAATAGTCTTACCTGCATCAGCAATATTTACTGTTTGCAAGCCTAACTGGTGGCCTGTTGCGCGTGTCAAAGCAGACGCCATTGTTTGACCATCCATCAATACATCCGCATCAACCGCTGCACTACCAACACCGACTTTATACAAGCCGAGGTCATAGTCAGTTCCAGCAGTAATACCATCTGTGCAGATAGTAATTTCAACTGGAATTAGGTTAGATGGGACGCTTTTGAAAAAACGGTAAACACTACCATTATCGTCACCAGCGGCAATTTCTTCCGTACCAACAATAGTAATAGTTTCAGCACCCATAATCAATGCAGCTTTACCCAACTTTCCAGCGGCTAAATCTGCATCTGTGTATTTATCTTCTACAGCCATAATTAAATCTCCTTATGTTAAGCTGTTACACGAACTTTTTGAACAAGTGAACCTTCTGTGCGAACAGCACCCAGCTCCATAACTACTTGTACTTGGTGTGTTTCAATGTAGTCATCACGTGAACTTACACTAATTGACATTTCTTTAGAAACACCAACACAGAAAGCACGAGACGAAGCTGCAATTAAAGCACGCTCACCAGAAGCAGTTGCGAAAATAGGATTAGTTACACCAGCACCAAACTTGATAAAGTTCATACCCAAAGCGTTTTGAATGTCTCCACCCTCAACAGCAAACTGACGTGTGTAATCACCACTGATAAGTTCAACTTCGCCCATTAGGTCAGTGTGTTCATCACCTGTGCCCGTGAACCAAAGTTTCTCATCACTGTCAATACCCACTTCATTATCAATAAAGTTTTGCTTAACTTCAAGTAACTTCTCATAAGTCAAACCGCCAGTAGCATCTACTGTCAATCCGCCATCCGCTGCAAAGTCTAAGGTTGACTCAAAGTCACGACCTGTAAGAACATCTGCAAACGCAGCTTCCACAATAACGCGGTCATATTCACGCATCATAGCAGCAGCACAAGCTTTTGAGTATTCACTGTCTGGGTTTAACAAAGCGCCGCGAACGTCTGAACTATCAACAGGAAGATTAACAACAAAACGTCTACGAGAAATTTTACGTCTCTTATGTGTAATGTCATCAAAGTCTGCTTTTACGTTACGTCCAAATACTTCACGAGCTTGAACTGAGCCTAAACCATCATACGCAAATAAGTCACCTGACATTTGCTTCATCATAGCGTAGGGCTTTAGACGCGATTCTTTTTGTTGCGCGTCGTGATGCACCATTTCCGAGAACTCGGTAATGAGTGCTTGATCGATTGTTTGTACCATGAATTTTCTCCTTTGTAGTACAATATTAAACAAGTTTCCATGTTCGATACGGTATCCACAAAAGAGTGGGCGTTATCTGGGCTTTAAGCCTAATCAGATGGGCTAGTATTGAACTAGGTATCCACCGCCCTTATTGTACATTTATTCCTAATTAAAATGCAAGAGTTAAACTAAATTATTTAACTGTTTTCTTAATTCAACTAATTTTGACTCAGCATCTCGCCTATCAGAACTAAACGGGTCAGACTTTGTAGCAACACCACGCACTTCCATCATCTGTTTTAATACTTCTTCACGGCTAGAACCAGAAGCCTGAGAACCACTTGATAAATTATCCTCTGCACCATACTTCTGCTTTAAATCAGAAACTTGCTTATTCATGTTATCAGCCAGCGCCATAACAATAGCAAATTCCTTAGGCTGGTTTTCAGCCATTGATTTTACAGAGTCAATGTATTTTTCAGGAACATTTTTACCAATTAAGCTTTGAAGCTTAGGCGACACCTCGTCAAACTTATCGCCAAACAAATCCTTAGTGACCTCATCAAACTCAGCATCTAAAGTCTCTTGCTGCTTAGACAATGATTCCAATTCTAAACCAAGATAGGCGCTTCTCATTTTATCGGCTTGTGATTTTGTTAAACCAATCTCGTGAAACAATTTACTCGCCATTCCATCAAAGCCACCCAAATCAAAATCTTCAGGTAAATTTTCTGGATTGGTATATTCATAACCATCAGCGCTCTCAGGTCTACCAATCTGATTATAGAAATTATCCCACTCTTCTTGACCAGCATCCTCAGATGGAACGCTTTTCTTACCAATCATACTTTGAGCATTATCATACGACTTAAATAAGTCATCATAAGAACTTACTTTTTCAGCCCAGCCTCTTCCAGCATATTCTTCAGGTATGCTAAAGCCGCCATCTGAAACCTCAGACGCAGGCGCGCCACCATCTTCCACAGGAGCAGCGCTTTCACCAGTTGGTTCTACGCCACTATCCATTGCTACATCACTTGTCATTGTGTACCTCCTTTACAATTTCTATGTCATGTTCAATTACTTTAATGTCTTTTTTATTTATTAGCTTACGGACACCGCCATAAACACCACGCTTTGCAGCATTGGTTTGAGTAATAACAGGATTATCACTTATTATAGTTGTATCCCAATTACAGTCCTGCTTCAAGGCCGCTAAAAATATTTGACCGTCATCTGTGCCAGCCAATCTCCCCACACACTCGCGCAGGGTTTTTTCTGTAATCTTTTTCATTTATTCCTCAGCTTCTTTGCCAAGCTTCTCAGCTTGTGCCATATCCTTCGCAGCGCTCGCACCTTCGCCAGCCATCTGCATCATCTGTGCCATTTTCTGTTGCTCAGCCTGTTGCTCAGCTAACGCCTCTACAGCATCGTCCTGACGCAATATGCCAACGGGCAAACCACGAATAGACGCAATACTTTTTAAACTTTCGTGCATATCCACTCTATTAACAGTAGATGGGTCAAGTTGCGCGGTCTGACCAACAATACTAAACAAATCTAATATCGCCATATACTCCTCTGCGCGCGCCGCATTACCAGCTTGAGTCTTATACTCAATGCGGTATATATCCTCGCCCTTAGCAAGCAACTCTGCTACAGCATCAGGAACATAACGTATATCAGTCTCACCAGCCTCTAAAAGCTCCTCTTCCTCAATACTGTCACGAACAACACCAAACTCACCATCACGCCACAAAATGCCCACAGCACGCTTAATAAGCGGAGAAAACACTTCACTTATCTGTCTACTAAACAAACTGCTTAAAGATTGGTTGCGTATTTGATTGCGTATCTGAGCTTCACCAAAAGTCATCTCTTGGTCATTGTTCATATCTAATAAACGGTCAACGCTAAAGTGACGAGAAATACTCTCTTCAAGCTTTTGTAAACGCTGCTCAGCCCAAGGCAAATTAGGAGGCGAACCTATATCAAAAATAGGCGGCTGATTAGACATTGTCCCTGAACTATTAAACACATTTATTGCACCGCTGGACATATCAATCGTGCCGCCACCAAACAAACCATCGTGTAAAACACCCTTTGGCATATCCAGTATCTTTTCTGTAGCAACTATAAGTGCTTCCCTTAACGCATTTGATTCACGTATATCAGGAAGAGCATTACTCGCATTACTGCGACCATAACGCTCATACATTAATTTTCTAAAACGACCAACCTGAATAGGCATTTCGTCATAACCACTCTCTTTTATTAAATGGTTATTCTCATACTCATAAGTAAAACTAGCTACGGGCATACTTAATACACCACGCTCCGCTTTAAATTCTTCACGCGGCTTAATACAAATAAGTATCTTAACCTTATCTGTCAGCTTGTTATTCTTTATCTTATCTTTTAACTTATCAGATAAATTCTCTTCACCAAACTCAGCAACAACACGCTTTAAGCGCCACTCAAATAAAAGATAAATCTCCTCTACTTTACCTTCCGCGCCCTCTTCTATATACATCTCCTTAACGCCGTAAGGTCTAAACTGTAACTTGCTCTTGCGACCACGCACACAACCAACGCCAGATGTTCCAAATATAATCTGGTCTATCATATACTCATCTAAAGCCAACATCAAACCAGCCTCAGGGTCATCCATCGCTTCTATTGTACGAGACGTCATATCTTTATAAAAAGCATCTGTCTCCGTAGTCATATCAAGCTGACGAGGAGGTAAAATATCTATCGCCTGCTTTGCCGTACCAGACCACAATAAACCCAACAACGCACTCGCGCTACTCTGAGCCGCAAATGCACCAGTAGCATCATAAACGTCATCAATTAAAAACTCGCCAGCCGTTTGCGTAGTCTCAAAATTTTGCTTAATTAAACTGACATATTTACCAAGAACCTGATAAAGACTATCCCAAGACTTACGCTCACCTTTTAAAAGGTCAAACTCTTGAATACATTGTTTAGCGTCCACCTAAGAACCTCTTCCTATCATCTTCATCTTCGCCAACAATACCACTTGAGAAACTCTTGCGCTTGGCCTCACGGTCTTGTAACGCAGCTTCATTTTCACGTTGCTGTGCTGCTTTTTTTTCAGCTTGATCAGCCTCTAAACGCTTACGCTCAGCAGCCGCAGCCTCATTTTGCCTACGTGCAATCTCCTCAGGAGATGGGCCGCGTGGCGCTTTAGGTTTACTAAAAAATCCCATATCATAAAACCAATCTTAAATTTGCCGATACTTCCTCAAAGCCGTACTTCTTGAATAGATTATCATGTAAAGCGTTTGCGCGTCTACTAAAAGTTCCTGTATTTGCGGCATATATACCTAATACATCTTGTGACACCGCCTCAGCAATGCACGCCTTTACCAATAACCTACCAATGCCCAAGCCGCGCGCCCCACGCAATACAAACAAATCTGTCACATAAGCCCTAGGCCGCGTGTCAAACTCATAACAAACCTCTAACGTCAAAACACCAACCAACTCACCATCAACATAAGCACCAAAAGCATCAGCTTGAGATAAGCCATTGCATATATAATTCATTGTGTTCTCAGGGCTAAACTCACCCTCGTCAGACCAATGACCCTCATCATAAAAATCACGTATTACACAATATATATCCATGTAATCATCATCGTTTAATTTTCTAACGTCTACCATTTTTAAACCCCAGCAAGCTCTTTAAGCCAGTCCCCTTTGATTTTATTGTTATACCCATACCCTGACCAACACGCCGCAACGGAACACCAACAGCCAATGCCAAAGCATCCGCCATATCAGGAGAACTCACGCCTCGTGACCGTAAGCTCTCTTTACTCTCTATCTGCATCTTATTTGACCTATTCATTGCATACGTAGGCGTACTCAACTCAGTCACCAACTTAGGCAAGTTAGGCAAACAACCACCCTTATCTAACCATTGTTTCATACCATGCCACATCTCTGCCTTAGCATTTGCATAGTAAGCACTCATAGCCCTACCACCAAAATTAACCTCACTAATACGTAAACCACGAGAACGCAATATATCTATCACACCCTCTCCGCGACCAGCATCAACTCGAACATAGTCAGGCTCAAAACTACGCATCAAACCCTCTACCTTATTCGCTACACTCACATTATCCATCTTGCGCATCACTATAGGCTCATAAGCTTTCAAACCCTGAACTGGAAATATAACACTACTGTCATCACCATAACGCGCTATATCAACACCCAACACCTTTATACCACCAGTAACCTCTCTGTCGCTCAACGTCCTGCGCGTTGCCTCCATCGCTATACCAGCAGGTATCAACACATCATCTCGACCAGCAGCAAAATCACACTCAAACTCACGCGCAAACGAACTCTCACTCATCTCACCACGCGCACTCTGTAACTCAGTATCAGGTATAATGCCAGTTGCACTCGCTGGATACGTCACCGCAAACCAATCAGGAGAATCAACAGCCTCCATATATATATCGTAAAACATATCTACACCCTTAGGTGTACCAATAAACAATGCCCAACCCAACCTATCAGACAACGCAGGACGAACAACCTCACCCCACACAGCAGGACGCATGTCAGCTACCTCATCCATCACAATCCCATCAAAATACAAACCACGTAAACTGTCAGGATTATCACCACCATACAAACTTATCCGCGAACCATTACCAAAATCTATCCTAAGCTCAGCCTCGTTAAACTTACAAGGAAAACCCATCAATGCCGCCTTGAACATATCCCAAGTAACATTCTTAGCCTGACGAAAAAATGGCGCTACATAAGCATAACGACCATCATTGCGCCTCTCAGACAACGCAGCATTGCACAAACTCATCACCGCACAAACAGTCTTACCCATACGCCGATGACAAACCGCCACACCAAAACGATGGCGGCTCATCAAATCATGCAACTCTAACTGAGGTACACGCGGCTCATAGTCAAGCTTTAACTCAGTCAATATAACCCAAGTCCTCTACCTGTGAATTCTTCTTCTTCTTCTTACCACTTACCTTGCGCTCATAACTCCTGTCCAAAGCCTCCTCCTTCTGACGCTTTCCTCCATAGTTATCCAACTGCTCAGGCATAGCACCCTCTTTAGCAGCACGCTTTAACTTCTTCTCATAGTCATCAATAGGCTCTTTACGCTCCTTAACAACCTTACCACTCACAATAAATACCGTGCGAACCCTACGAAAACCATCAACCGTTTTACGTAGGTGGTCACGAATGTAACCCTTCTTTATCATACTACGAGCTATACTCTCCTCGTCAGTGTCCAACTCAAACTCAGCCTCATACCATTCTGGCATCTGACCACCAGCTTTCTTCACTATACATTCGCCTTCGATTTTCCATTTTGTAGTCATTTACATATCTCCTTTTAGTCCAATGAAATTATTGTGTGGTGGGTGTTATAGGGGTACCCCTCCGCGCACAAAGGGGGTATACCCCCCTCAGGAGGATATCAGTCAATCCTCATCATCACAAGTGATTTTGTCCGCCTCTATTGTGGTGAGGCTGTTAGGTGGCGCAGGTATGGCGCTTACAATAGTATAGGCCACACTCTTATTCACTTGTGTTGTCTGCACAGGCTTGCCCTTAGCCCTGTCTAGTATGGCATTAGCAGCGCTGACGATGGCTGCGTCGCTCTTACCGCTATCCATTATACGGCGCAATGCGGCAAGCGCCTCATCAACACCGCTTGCGAGGGCTTCATCATAGGGCTGCTGTTGCATATTAAGAGTGCTGTCGTCGTGTTCTATCGCATCACAAGGCACGCCCGCGAGGCGGCAAGCTTCAGGATAGGACGCGCCTCCGTTCATGTATTGTATAACTAATGGGTGCTTCTCACTCATAGCGCTATTATATAGCAGGAATAGGAATAAATGCAATAGAAACGGGGTGATAATATGGCCTAGAGTGATAATGTATAGTATGTAAACTAATCAAAGGAATACAGTCCTAATATCATTACTAATAGGAATAATGTCACACTACATAATATTAGGAATTTAATCATATATCATCGGAGCATGTAAAAAGCCTATATAATTAATACACTGAACATGTGAACACAAGCACCGCACACAACCTGTTCACTAATTTTTCCTTTAATATCAATACCTTACTATTATTTTTATAGTGAACATTCAGTATTATAAAATAAAGTATTGAATATTTTTTTTAAAAAGATAGGGAAAAGTTGTGTGCGTTGTGTGCGGACAGCATTTCTGCGGCCTCCAGATGTGCGGAAAAGTGCGTTTTGGTGCGTTGGTCATAATACAGCATGTAATAACACCATAAAAACGCTAACATCTGGTAGAAACACCTAGTAAAATATACAAAATTGTAAATTGCGCTATGTAAAGTACTGCGCAATATTATTTCGTTCGCGTCTAAAGGCCACGTAATAATATTGCTAATTGTGTAAAAACGACATAAAACACTTGAGTATGTAATAATTACGTGTATATAATGGGGATAGTTAAACACAACAACGGGAAGACAAGATAATGAGAATAGATAACAAACAAGCCGATATATTGCATGGCCTTTTCGCGCACTGCGCAAGCGTGCATTTTGATAATACCAGCCCAGACTACTCATTTTACGCCGATATTTTAGATAAAGCAGGCGTGCCGTGGATGGTTCAAAACCTAGTCGCCAGTGCAGCCGAAAACCGCAATAATGTGCATGGCTTGTATTTTAAAACAGTTTTGAAAAATAACGGCATTGAAATCACAACATAAGGAAAGATAAGAAAATGAGAAACACAGTAAAAATAATTGCTTCAAGATACGATACAGGCGGAAACGCCATTGAGTGGAAAATCACATCTGTTATAGACACGGGCGGGCAGGCCGATAAGAAAGCTCGGGCATGGGCAAGAAAAAAAGCGCGGGAGGTTTTGGGGGCTTGGTATTTTTATAAAAACCCTCCGTCACAGGGCGAGGTTGATCTAAAAATTAACGGAATTGAAAAATAACATAAGAAGGAATATAAAATGACTGATCTAACATACACAAAAAACGGCATGTTCACTACATTCTATCCAGAAACACCACAAGGCAAAGAGGCGTGGACGGATATGCACAACCAAGGGGCGCCAAACGGAAGGATACTATCAATACACGCCAAGGACGTACTGGCGCAGCTACGGAAGGCGGGTTATGGCGTAAAGAGAGCAAAGCCCGTTACCGTTGCGGATATGGATGCAATATTTGCGGAATTAGAAATTTAATAACAGACATACTCGCATTGAATAAGGTGCGCGTTAGCCTGCTATTTTGTAGGAGTAAACACAACAAAAGGAAGAGAACCATGAAAGAACTAACAGAAAATATAAGATACGAATTCAGAACACCCGCTGGAATGCACAAAGAATACTTAGATAATCTGGTTCATACATTCGGGATTCATTGGATAGAACACCACAGAGACGCCCATAATTGGGATTGTGACACCGTAGAAATATGCAAGCAGGATTCGCGGGGGGTTTTATCAGTGTCATTGTATGAAGGCTCTAGGCACGTTAACCAAGAATTTTGCGGCAACACTACGAAGGAATTAGTTGCGTTCATGAGCGGGTTTATTTATGGCAAGAAATGGCACTCATTAAAGAAAGAGGGATAGGATTATGACTATAGAAAACATTAAAAACAGTACCGTATATAAACAAGTATTAGCTGATAGTTTTGGCGGAGTTATGTACGATGTAAGCAATCGCAATAAATATGATGCAGATAATATCATTCAATTGTGGGATCAACTAACCGCATCTCAAAAGGGCGCTAGTGGTGGCATTATGAAGGGCGCTTTAGAGTTTTTGAAGGAGGAAGGAGCATGAAAAAGCATATGTGGCCGCATTGGTTGCCTAAGGGCAACATAACAAGCTTCCCTTTAACAAAAGAACAGGTGAACTATATAAAACCAGTTTTCAATTTATCTAGAAAAGGGGAGTTAGACGGTATGCGGTTAGATTGCCGTGGGGAAGGGGTTGTTGGTTTAAACTGCAACTATAAAACATTCATGCGCAGATTCGCGTATTTCAACAGGGATAAAAACTATGATTAAATTAATAATGCACACACAAGGGCCGTGGTTGAGTAACGCGTGGACCGGCTCCGGCGATCACGAAATAGAGGCGCCTTCGGGCCTTGCCGTAGCCACTATTAAAGGATGTTACGAAAATTCGGAGGCAAACGCCCGATTAATAACCGAGGCCCCTAATTTACTTTATGCTTTGGAATATGTTCTACTCGCCCACTCGCATGACGGGGCCTTGACAACGGGCTCCGCACTATTAAGCCCAGCTATCGAAAACAAAATCAAAAACGCGATTAATAAAGCGAAAGGCGCAACATGATTAAATTAATAATAAAACATTATCCCGTTACAAAATGGGAGCCTAAAAGCTATAACTGGACCGCAAGAACATTATTATTCAAGGTATGGGAAAAGGATGTATCATGATTTATAACCCACACGCTTACAGCACTACAGCCATGATGGAGACTAATCTATTGAGCCACCACACCGGATTGCTCAAAAATCAAATACTATCGGTTATCTATACCAGTACGGGAGCTATGATAGTTTTAAGCATAGCAATATAGACATGCTGCATTAAACATGATAAATTTTTTATCTCTTTTCCTTAAGAGTAACTATACCGCGCAGGACGTAAACCCCTTGCGCGGTTTTTTTATGCCTTTAGCCCTACGACACAGGGCAACAAATTACAGCGCTCAATAATATAGTAGTCGATTGGCGGAGTGTTTTTATAATTGTCAAGTGAAATAAGTTAAAAAAATAATTTGCAATTAATACTTATTTAAGAAATTATTACATAGGGTTCAAACATAAGAAAAATAGCACAATGACAAAACAATTTATCGATAATTTTATAAATGCTTTATCCAGAGATGGGTACGAGCCAGCTAAACCAATAACAGATGCGACATCGGGCGTGGTTTGGCCGAGGTTACGCTATGAGGGCGAGAAGAAGCCGAGTGGCAGGTTTTACCTATGGATAGAGGGCGACAGGGCAAGCGCAAGCTATGGGAGCGACAAGGACCCTATGGGGTTTAAAACGTGGGTATCATGGGAAGGGCAAAGCCTATCGAATGAAGACTTGAAGGCTGCTAAGGCATGGCAGAAGAAAAAAGACGATGAGCTTGCACGCATGCGAGCCGTTGAACAAGAGCGCGTTAAGGGCGAGGTGTTAGAGGTATGGAAAGGCGCGGATAAGCCAACGCCTGATCATGACTATGCTTTGATGAAGGGCTTAATAAGGCTGGATGGCGTTCGATTATACAAGCGCAATATTGTAGTGCCGATTATAAACACGGACACAGGTCAGCTTGAGAGCTTGCAATATATATCAGATAGGGGCGCAAAGTGGTTTCATACGGGCGGCGCTATAAATGGTAATTGCCTGCCATTGAAAGAGCCGAGCGAGCCTATGGATGAGATTTATATATGCGAGGGTTACAGCACAGGTATGACAATAAGACAGGTTATGGCTAAGCCTGTCATTGTGGCGTTTAATGCAGGCAACATGAAAGCAGTTACTGAAAAAGCGCGTGTTAAATATCCAGATGCAAAGATTATTATTGCGGGGGATAACGACCAATTTCCGAGCGATAACTGGCCTACGAATAAGAAGTGGGTTAATACAGGCGAGCAGTCGAGCATCAAGGCAAGCGCTAAGACGCAAGGCATTATAAAAATACCTGATTTTGAAGAAGTAGACTTTGAAGAAAAGCCGACAGATTGGAACGATTACTATAGACTTTATGGTGATAATTCATTAAAGTTGGAATTGTCATGTTTGAACCTTGTGACAACCCCAGCGCCAGAGCCAGCACCCATCGCGGAGAATGTTGGTTCTGGCGTTTCTGTTACCGCCCCAGAAGCTTATGACATAAACGAAAATAACTGGTTAAGCCCTATTGGTATCAAGCGCAAAGATAACCGGCCAGAGGGCGTTTGGGATACAAAATTCTCAGACCATAACGCTATTTTAATGTTTAAATACGACCCATTATGGGCGGGTATGTTTGTTTTCGATGAGTTTAGACAGCAAGAGGTTATTGTAAAGCCGTTGCCGTGGGAAAAAGTAGAAGGGTTTAAGGCTAGACAGATCGAACAATACGACCTGACCGAGATTAAAAGCAGGATACGAGCGCGTAATATAAATATTTCAAGTGATACGGAATTGCGCAATATCTTAAACGTGGTATCGAGGCACAAAACTATCCATCCAGTGAGAGAGACATTTAAGCGCATGGAGTGGGATGGACAGCCAAGGCTTGATGATTGGTTAATCGACTATGCGCAGGCAGTGAGCCAACCGAAAAAATATATACAGGCGGTTAGCAAGTGTTTTTTATTGGCGGCGGTTAAGCGTATTTTAAATGCAGGCGAGCCGTTTCACCACATGCTAGTTTTAGAGGGTTCGCAATCGGCGGGTAAGTCAAGTTTATTAAAAGCGCTTGCTACGTTCGGACATCAAAATTATTTCAGTGACGCATTAAGTTTTGCTAATATAGGCAACCCAAATTTAGCACAGTTTTTGCGCGGTAATTTGTTATTTGAATTTGCCGAGCTATCAGGCATGAGCAACAAAGATAGGAATGTTATCAAGTCATTTATGACTCAAACGCATGATGAGATATTACCGAAATATTCTAACATTGTGGAGAAATGGCCTAGACAATTCGTTATGGCAGGAAGCACAAACGATAGCGATTGGTTAAACGACCCGACAGGAGGGCGTAGATTTTGGCCTGTTAAGGTTGGCAAAATTGATGTGGCTGGTTTTAATTTAGTCAAAGAGCAGATATGGGCGGAGGCAGTGTATCGCGCCGAGCAAGGTGAGCCTCACTTTATTAATGTTGACGACCCTATTTATAAGCTTGCACAGCTTGAGCAGGTGGATAGGTTTGATGGTCATGTATGGCAAGATGTGGTGATGAGCTATGTTGAGGGCAAGGACAGTGTGAGCATTGACGAGGTGTTGACTAAGGCAATCAATAAACCCAAAGAGCGCTGGAACAAGAACGACAAGCGAGACATTGCGGAGATATTGAGAGCCGAGGGGTGGGAGAATAAAACAATCTGGGATGTATCCATAAAGAAGAACGTAAGAAGATGGTGTCGCAATAATTAATTTATATCCAGACCAAGGCAGACAGATTGAAGCCACAGCACACGCAATGCGCGATGGGCATAAACGTGTATTGATGCAGGCCGCTACGGGCGCAGGCAAAACAGTAATGGCAAGTGAGATATTGCGCAGAGCAGGCGACAAGGGCAGCAGTACATGGTTTGTAGTACCACGTAAGATGCTATTAAAGCAGACCAGCGAGACATATAAAGAATTTAATATTGAGCATGGTTTTATTGCAAGCGGTCATAAATATGTGAGCGGTATGGATAATTATATTGCCAGCCTGCAAACACTACCGAGGCGGCTAGATAAATTAACTAAGCCTGATATTGTTATGATTGATGAGTGTCATTATGGCGGCGCTCAAATGAATAAGCTTATTGAGTGGCTAGGCGATGCTTGGATTATTGGATTGAGTGCGACCCCGAAAAAGCATAACGGCGATGGTATGGACATATGGTTTGATTATCTTGTCGAAGGTACACCAATGAAAGAGCTGATAAAATTAGGGCGGCTATCAAATTATAAAATGTTTGCACCGAGTAAGCCTGACTTATCCAGCATTAAGATTACAGCAGGCGATTACAATAAAAAAGGCGTGCAAAGCTGGATGGACGACCACGGCAAAATCTTAATTGGTGATACTGTTAGCACATATAAAAATCATGCTATGGGTAAGCTGGGCTTGACGTTTTGCAGTAGCATTAAAGAGAGCGAGCGCGTTGCGGAGGCTTACCGTGAGGCAGGAATACCAGCGGCGCATTTAGATGGTACGATGTGCCAAGAAAATAGAGATTATATTGTAAATAGGTTTGCAAATAGAGAATTGTTACAGCTTTGCAGCGTTGATATTATGACGTTTGGTTTTGACCTTGCCGCACAGGTGGGGCGTGATGTTGTTGTGGAGTGTATGAGCGATTTAGCGCCTACGAAATCCGAGGCTAAACAATTGCAAAAATGGGGCAGAGTATTAAGGCGAAAAGATGAGCCAGCCTTGATATTTGACCATGTTGCAAATTGCTTTGAGCATGGGCTACCTAACGAGGAGCGCAAGTGGGATTTAAAAGGCCGAGAGAAAAAGCGCAGGGGTGTAAGTGAAAAACCAGAGGTTGAAATGCGCCAGTGTGGGAAGTGTCACTATTGCCATGAGCCAGCGCCAAAATGCCCGAATTGCGGTTACGTTTACCCTATTCAAAGCCGCAAGGTTAAACAGGTTGATGGTGAGCTTGAGGAAATTACAAAGATTGAACGCGTTAAGAAGCAAAAACGCCAACGCCAACGCCAAGCTAAAACTTGCTACGACATAGCGTGCATTGCAAGGGATGAGGGTTATAAATCAGGGTGGATATATGTTATGTGCAAACAGAAGGGTATACACTATGACAAAAGTGAAATTAGTCGTGCCTTACAAGGGGATTAGACCTTTAGCTAAAGCTATTAAATTAGCACAAATAGCTTGTAATGATATGGGTTTAACAATGAGCGATTACCGCATAACAACAAAATGTGGGCGCATAATAGTGGAGGAAAAATGAAAGAATCAGACATATTAAGAGCCTGCATGATAGAAGCAAGTAAGCTGGGCGCTACCGTATGGCGCAATAATACGGGCGTATTACAAGACCGCAACGGCAGACCTGTTAAGTTCGGTTTGTGCGTTGGCAGCAGTGATATTATCGGCATGTATAAGGGCAAGTTTATTGCGATTGAGTGTAAGGCAAAAACAGGGCGGCTATCACAAAAACAAATGAAATTTTTACAGCTTGTCGAGGATAACGGTGGTCATTCTATTGTTGCGCGATGTGCAGATGATGTAAAAAACTTCTTGACTAATATTCTATAGAAATTTACTATAGATATATAACTACACACAAGGAAATGACAAATGGATTGGAGATTCCAGCATGAAAATATACGATGAACTAGAACAAGGCTCGGTTGAGTGGCTTGAGGCTCGCAGGGGGATTATTACCGCCAGTGAAGTTGGGTTGCTGATCACGCCAACGGGTCAAGTAGCTAAAAACGAAACGGTTCGCGCTCATATGTGGGAGCTTTTAGCACAGCGCACAAGCGGTTATGTTGAGCCTATGTATATCAGTGACGATATGTTACGGGGAATACACGACGAGGTGTTAGCAAGGGATTTATATTCTGAGCATCATGCACCAGTTAAAGAAATTGGTTTTGTTACGAATGAAATTGAGGGTGAAACCGTTGGTTATTCTCCTGATGGTTTCGTCGGTGATGATGGTTTAATTGAAATTAAATCACGCAGACAGAAATTTCAGATTAAGGCTATTGCATTGGATGAAATACCAAAGCATAACAAAGCTCAAATGTGTATGGGCATGATGGTGACAGGCCGTAAATGGTGTGATTACGTATCATACAGCGCTGGCTTGCCTATGTTTGTTAAGCGGTACTTCCCAGAGCCAGAACTGGTTGAGGGTATTACCGAGGCCATTGGTTTATTTAGTGAGAACATAACGCCGTTAAGTCTTATGTATGAGAAAAATGCGGATAGGTTTGTAATGACCGAGCGCGAAGAAGATGATTTTGATTTTGGAGATGAAGCATGAGTGAGATTGATTTAACAGGCACAACAGATGCCAAGGCAGACCAGCTAAATGCAGTTGATATTTTAGGCGAGCCTAAGACTATAACGCTAACCAAGGGCGCACAAGTAAGCGGCGACCAGCCCATTGCTTTGCACTATGAGGGTGATAATGGCAAGCCGTATAAGCCTTGTAAGCAAATGCGCAGACTTATTAAGCATGGTTGGGGCAACAGGTTTGAGCCTAAAGGCCGCAAGCTACGCCTATATTGTGACTCTGATGTAACATGGGGTGGCGATAAGGTTGGCGGTATCCGTATCAATGGCATGAGCCATATTGACAAGCCCTTTACGCACGTTGATAGAGCATCGCGCCATAAAATATCAAAGTATAAGGTTGACGCTCTTAAAGTAGAAGCACCAATACCAGAGCCAGAAGCAGACGAGGGATTACTTGAGCTTGGCGAGGAAAACGCAAGCCGTGGTGTTGAGGCTTATACTGAGTGGCTTAAAACACTTGATAAAGAAACTAAGGCAACCATTAAACACATGCACATTGCATGGAGTAAACAAGCTAAGGAGGCTGACAATGGAGACGATTTCCCTGCAATGTAAGAAATTGCTAGATGCAAGAGAGGATTACAAAATCACTCAAGAAAAAGCAGCGCAATTACTTGGCGTATCTCATAAAACTTATTGGGGCTATGAGAACGGCAAGCAAGAGTTAAAGCCTTGGCAAATCCGAGGTATTATTGAAGAATTTAAACTAAACGAAAGGAACTAAAAAAATGACTAAATTAAATATCGGCAAAATACTAGACAAGGCTATTGAGCTAAACCGCCCTGATTTTCATGTGTGGGTTGACTTTTACGGGCATGTAAACAGCGTGTCAGTTCAATGCATTTACGGCGGGTATGTATCTGGGTCTGAGGTGGTTTCAACTGATATTTATTCCTTTTATACAGACTGGAAAGATTTTAATGCAAAGGATGCTGTGAGTAAGGCGCTTGCTGCAATGGACAAGGCATCACAAGAGAACGAGGACCGCGCCGTTGCCGCCTTAGAAAAACAAAAAACCGATGAACTTGCAGAACTTGCGCGTTTATCTGAAAAATACGCGTAACAACAGGAAAGGTTAAACAAATGTTAAATAAAGTAACGTTAATCGGGAATATCGGCGCAGACCCAGAATTTAGAACCTTCGACAATGGAGACAGGGTCGCCAATTTATCCCTAGCTACAAGTGAGCGGTGGAAAGACAAAAACAGCGGCGAGAATAAAGAAAAGACAGAATGGCATCGCGTTGTTGTGTTCGGGAAATTAGTTGAGATTATAGAGAGCTACGTTAAAAAAGGCTCAAAGCTTTACCTTGAGGGCCAGATTGAAACGCGCTCTTGGGAAGATCAAAGCGGTGATAAAAAATACAGCACTGAGATTGTTTTGCGCGGCTTCGGCGGTAAAATGGTCATGTTGGACAGCAAGGGGGACGCTCCAGCAAGCGGTCCAGCTTCGACACCGACACCAGCGGCTGCGGATGAGCTAGAGGAAGAAATCCCTTTCTAAACCCAATCCCCTGCATCGTGAGTGTTTAAGCAACTGAGCGCGGTGTGGGGGTGCTTTAAGAGGATAGGTAATGAATAAAATTGGGCTGGACACCACCTAAATACTAAAATAGCATTAACCCGCATTTTAATATACAATACACCTATGATATACGCCCTCTTAATCGTGCTATATATCGGCGGTGTTCAACATACTCAAATCACCTTCCAAGAATACCCCAACAACACAAGCTGTACGGCACACGCGCAACGCATCGGACTTGAATTTATAGGCACTGGCATGATTGATGGTGTTGAGATTACTTGTGTTGATACAGGCGAGAGGGCTATTTAATAAATTCTTAACACATTTGTGTTATAGCACCACCGTATATCTTGTGTTAGAATAAAATATTCAATAATTATGTGGGGGCATATATGGATGATTATATAGCATTAGTAAAAAAACACGGCGGTCAAAGGGCGGCGGCTAGAGAACTAGGACTAGCACGAACAACACTACAAAGGCGGCTATACAAACAGCAAGAAGACGCAAAGCAACCGCAAAAAAAACCACCTTCACCACTCGATAAAATCACAACAATAGTTTATTTCACAGACGCACATAACCAGCCGAAGCTTGATAAGAAGCGGTTCTTTTGGCTTGCGGATTATATTAATGAGAAGAATCCAGAGCATTTAGTAGACGGCGGCGACTTTGACGACCTTGGAAGCCTGTGCAGACACGAGCGCAACGAAAGCTACAAGGGAAAGTTTAAACCAGCGTTTCAAGATGATTTAGAAAGCGCCAATGAAGCACGCCAAATATTGCATGAAGAAATTAAAGCGCCATGCACAAAGTACGTGACGTTCGGCAACCATGAAGCAAGGCTTTACGATTACGAGGATGCAAACCCAGAAGTATACGGCATGATGCAACACGCTTATGAAGAAATCCTGCATAAGTTTGGTTGGGGCATTACACCATATAGAGCATATAAAACCATAGACGATGTGGACTTTACCCACGTGCCTATGAACATGATGAATAGGCCCATAGGCGGCAAAAACCCATGCAATATTATAAGCCGTGATAGCATTAAAGATATATGCTTTGGTCATACACATGGTCTTGGCTATCAAATAAATCACAAGCTTGGCGACCAGCGTTCTGTTAGGGCGTTTAATGGGGGTTGTTTCATGCCCGATGATTATATGCCAGCCTATGCAAAGAACAGTCAAAAAGAGTTTTGGTCAGGTGTTCACTTGCTAAAAATCATAAACGGTAAATTAAATGTATGCGAGAGTATAACAATGCTTGAATTATCACAGCGTTACGGTTAAAGTTCCCTCCGCGCTCTAAGGCCACGAGCGCACTACCCCCCAGCCCTGCCGACTCCTCTCGGCGGGGCTTTTCTTTTGTGTAAATAAGTTGTTGACATGTTTGTAATCCATTGGTAATCTGTTTGTATTAACTAAGGATAAATACATGAGCAACACACGCCAACACATTGATAGTATGGTTGAGGAAATCAACAGCCAATTTTCAGACCCAAGCGAACTATATAGGCTTGCTAAAGAGTTTGAAGCCCTGTCAGAGAACTTAGCGCACGCCGCTAATGAATTACCCGTCTTTGAAGACACAGACGCTTACTACGCCGTTTATGACGATTTAATCGAACAATCAAGGCTATGCACAAACAATGCGGCACTTGCTGAAAGATACGGCGATGGTATCGCGGCAGAAATTAGCAGAGATAACAAGCACTATAGCGGTATAGATTACAGAACGAGGGGTTTATAATGTCACAAGAATTACCTTTTGATAAGGAATTGCACTTACAGCATTTTATTAACGCGGCATATTGCTTACAAGATATGCACCCCTTCAGGCCAACGTATGAAGAATTTAACAGGTATATGTTTTTAACGCCGTATGGTGACGCTTACAAATGGATACAAGTTTTTATTAAATTAGGTTTGATGAAAAAAGTAGATAGCAAGCAACGTAACGTGCGCTTAACACAAGAGGGGCTTGACCTTTGGAAAAAGCACCATGAACATTATTTACAGGCGATGAAATGAACACAATCCTACTAACCACAACAACCTTCTTGGCTGGCATGGCATTTATAGCCACCAACACGCACAGCAAAGCGGACTTAGAAGCGGCAATAATTGAAGCATACAACATTGGTAAGCAAGAGTGTCCAAGCGATACACACTGTATAGCACATGGCCAATTAAGCGGACTAAAACGGCTTACTGTTGCAGATATTGAAGAGCAATTATGAACAGATATAAAGAGTTTAGCGGGGGCGAAATAATGAACGACAAACAAAAAGAGGAACAAACAATGGAACAGATTAAAAACAGATTTACAGACGAGATTATGTTTAACGGCTTATCGCTTAAAGCCGTCTTAGAAAATCACAAGCAGTATTTGTCTGGTGATGGGGGTAAGTATGCTTATTTCCACGGTGCTAATTTGCGTAGTGCTGATTTCCACGGTGCTAATTTGCGTAGTGCTAATTTCCGTGGTGCTGATTTACACGGTGCTGATTTGAGCTATGCTAATTTCCGTGGTGCTTATTTACACGGTGCTGATTTGAGCTATGCTAATTTCCGTGGTGCTGATTTCCGTGGTGCTAATTTGAGCTATGCTAATTTCCGCGGTGCTAATTTGAGCGATTGCCCTATAAAAATTAAAGACATTCATAAAACTATTTATAAAGCCGCTTCAAAAGACGGCGCTTTAGATATGGCCACTTGGCACTGCGGCACATCACATTGCCGCGCTGGTTGGGTTGTTGAATTGGCGGGAGATGGCGGTAAAGCCCTTGAGTGGGCTATGGGAACATCAACAGCCGCCGCATTAATATATATGGCCAGCGACCCGAAGCTAGAGAAAGTACCAGACTTTTACGCCTCAAACGAAGACACATTAGAAGATATAAAGAGTTTAGCGGAGGCGAAATAATGAACGACGACCAAAAAGAACTATTTTACCTACTATGCGCGATACTTGAAAACTCATATCCAGCGGTCCCAAGCTATGAGGAACTTAGCGCATTATGGGAGAACTCAAACGCGGCTCAGAGTCGCTACATGGTACACTTGTTTGAGCGACACAAGCTACTTTCTACTGTGAAGTTTAAAGGCCGCTCTATGGTGCTTACAAACGAAGGGCGTGACTTGTGGAGAAAATATAAACTTGAGAATATTATAGGTGATTTATGAGACTTAAACCCAAACACTACATCATCTGAATTGTTGAAATAACCACTATGGGGCTAGGGCGTTACCTGCCTAATACCGCCGTGAATTTAGGTAATTTAAGCGGTTGCCCCACCAACAAACGAAAGGAAATATAATGGAACAGATTAACAACAGAAAGATCGAAGCGAGGATGTGCGAATGAAGGCGCTATCAGTAAATAACCCTTGGGGATGGTGCATTGTCAACGGCCTAAAGCCAATTGAAAACCGTGACTGGAAAACCAGCTATCGGGGAACGGTTTTAATTCATGTCGGTCTGAAAACAGTGGACGCATTTGCATACGAGATGTGGGAGAGGGTATCCGGCAAAACAATACCTTGTGTGTCTGACATGCCCATTGGTGGAATTATCGGTCAAGTGGACATTGTGGATTGTGTATCAGAAAGCGAAAGCCATTGGTTCTTCGGAAAGTATGGCTTTGTTTTAGAAAACGCCGTTCCCTATGAAGAGATAATCCCATGCAAAGGGGCGCTTGGGTTTTTCACGCCCGATTATAATTCAAGATACAAAACAAAGCTGCCCAAAATTAAGAGAGCAAAGCCGATGCCACTATTCGGGGGAAATAAATGACAACATACTGGCCTTGGTTAAAAACCGAAGAAGGCATCACCACAATAAACCACGAACCAAACGCAAACGATAATAAAAGGATACACGCGAAATGACCCAAGACAACCCCAACAACAAACGAAAGGAAATATAATGAGTCAAGTAGAAGTAAAAACGATAGGCACGGGCTATAACGCTTATGAGGTTGTTTATTTAGATGGTGAAAAACAGCGCAGTTTTTCTCACGTTTCAGATGATTACGCAATAACCAATGCGCGAGAATTTGCCAATAAATTAAGACAGGAGATAAAAGACAATGACAAAAGAACTAGATAAGATCGAAGCGGCTTTGAGAATATGCCTTGGTCATTTAACTTGCGGTATGGACGGGGACTGGTCTGGGAATGACCCAGCAGCGGAAGCGCGTTACGGATTAGACGCCCTCGAAACCTTCCGCAAAGACCACGTGATTATTGCACGTGATGATGTGCCCGATGCAATACCCTATACACCCGCGCACAGGATCAAGTTTTAAGGTATCGGATTGAATGTCAGAAATTAAACCTGACCGTTACACGTAAGAATAATCATATTAAAAAACTACAGGCAAAGTTAAAGGAAACAGACCGATGAACAAACCACACAGGAGCAATGCGAATGGATTAGTAAAAGTCATCCGCAAAGCCTTACAGACCCAACAACCCCGCGATACTGTTGATGTTGAGGGTTTGAAGCGTATGACTAATTGGATACCTACAAGCAGGAAAGAAAAAGATTTAGCAAACTATGGCTGGAACGACTGCATAGACCACATAACCGCCAAATACGATTTAATTGAAAAGGAAAGTGAATGATGATTACCTGCAAAGACTGCGAAATAGAAAAAATGTGTCCGGCTTGCGCTAACAATCTAGCGTATTATGAGGAAGCGTTTGATAACGCTTATGGTGATTAAATACGCACACACATCTCCAATGTTCACAGCATTGAAGAATTACAAGAGAACGCAACTACCGAGGATTTCACGGTAGTTCAAAGTGAGGGTGGACGATCAGTCAAAAGAGAAATAGCTCACCAATAACACGGAAACCTAAAATGTTTAAAAGAAAAGGACAAGGCAATGAATATTAAAGATTTAAACCTCGTACTATTTGTTTTATTACTCGCATTAGTAATAATTTTAGTTTCTAATTTTTCTATTATTAATGATTCAGTGGCGGCTATCCATGAATGTGAGGAAGAACTGCCAAGGCATTTAGAGTGTGAATTTATCATAACAGCGAAGGTTAAAGACAATGAGTGATAATATAGATTTCAAAGAAATTTACCCTGATAAGCCCACAATAGGGCAAGTTATAGGGTTTCTTGATACAGCTAGGGTTCTTGAAAGCGCTATTGTATCACCCCAAACAAACACTTTTATAGAAGCATGTAAAACTGTAATTGAAAAATTGAGAGAAGAAGACTTTACTAAAGAGAATATTATGGTGAGAGAAGCGTTAGAAGAACTCACCATCCTACGCAAGTTCAAAGCCGATGCACTTGAGGTGTTGGGGGAGATTGATAAGGCTGGGGATAAATGCACAAAACTAGCCTTGGATACAGGCCAAGCGTATATAGAAGAATACTGCGAATGTCCCTTATGCGGCGGTGAAGGTGAAATTGAAACAGACACCTACATGTATATTGATAACGCGGCATTAAATATTCAGTTTAGCGGTGTTGGCGAACAGCATGTAAGTTGGCATAAATTTTTAACACTTTGCGCCAATCTGCGCCCAAAAATTAAACAGGTATTAGGAGAATGAGTGATTAACTAAAATCAACCCAAGCGGAACCGTTGGAAACAAAAACAGCCGTTTCACCATCGGCAAAAGTCGTGCTTTGAACAGTTAAGTTATTGCCGCCTGTGCCTGTGTTTTTAATCCGGTATTCTTTGCCTTGTGTAAAGTTACCACTCGCGCTTGGAAGCGTTATAGTGAACCCTGCGCTTGTTGTGTTGGCGGTCACATAATCATCATGCAAAACAAGCGTTGCGTCGCCTGTTAATGCGCGTATACGCTTATGCTCGCCGTATTGCGTGAACATCTTTAAATTAGAGCCGCTATTCAGGCTGGACGCACCAGCAACGTGACCAACAAGCAATGAATCATCAGCCGAAGCTGTTGTTGTAAGCCCGTCATTGAAAGCGCCAATAAGAGAATTGCCGCTATTCCGCAGGGCAAAAGCTGTGCCTGTTGATATTCCGCAGAATAAACTATCTGTACCCACCCACCAAACAGAACCTGCGGCGCTATCGCTTCTGTATCGTCCAAAAACAGCGTTTTCAGTGAACGAACCAGACGCTATATTTAATGCGTTACCCGTATTGTTAGAGGCTTGACCTAAGATAACATTGCCGCTTGAGTTTACATCAAAACCAGCACCGCCATTGCTGTTAGAAACTGCTGTGATTAAATTGGTATTCCCATCTAACACAACACCTTCACCGTCACTACCCTCAACAACGCCAGTAATATTATTTAATTGCCCATCAATGTGAAAACCATCACCACCAGCATCTTTTGAATTGCCATGGATATTGCAAAAATTATCCGTAATTGTAAATGCGTTGCCAGAGCTTGCTTGTGAAAAACTAGAGGAAAAAACATGGTGTTCACCCCCATGAACAAAGCTTGCATCACCTGAAAAGCTATAATTAGCAGAGCCGAAATGAAAATTTCCGTTAAAGTTATAATCGCTACCGCTAAAGCCGCCGCCGTTTAAAGATAATTGACCTACATAACAATTTGCAAATCCATCATCGTCCACCATGCCGCCTTGCAATCCATTACCCAGATTGGCAACCATGATATTGCGCCCTGCCGTTGTTGAGTCATGCTTAATGCCGATGACTTGAGGAGGAACGGTTTTTGACGCTGTGCCTTGAAAAGTACAGCCCATAACTCTACAGCGAATTACATTCTTTGTGTCATCACCTAAAGCAATACAAGCGTCACCAGCTTCGTCACACTCAACACCGAATAAAAAAGCTTCTTGGTCTGCAACACGTACAGCATGATAAGTGCCTGTGCTGTCTTCATTCCCTACCCACATATTCATAAGCCAAATGTCAGAAGCATCAAGCGTGATCGTATCTGCGTCCTCACCATCGTAAGTAATGAATGTTGATATTCCATGACCTTGGAGTATTTGAGTTGGTTTTGTTACCGTTACAGTTTCGTTATAAGCCGCACTATTACCACTTGGCCCTGCTGTAAAATCATCAGAAGCAACAGGAGGAATATGCACAAGAATATTATCGTACAAATCACCCCCCGCCCCCACGATTGTAGATACGTTTGACGCGGCTTGTAATGTCCCGTAGTCCGTTCTGAAAATTATTCGTGTTTGTGTCATGTCGCACTTTCCATTCTGCTACCGCTTGCTGAGACCATTATACTGCCAGCTGCGCTTTTCATTGTGTTGGCTGAAACACCGCCGCCACTGCTAAACCCTAAACCCAATCCTAGTTTCATATTATCGCCCCTATGCTGGCTTTATCGCCACTTGAATACCTGAAATCCCATCAAAACCAGTAAGCGTGCCTGTGCTGTTTTCTGCACTTCCAGCCGATGCCACGGTTTTAAATCCCCAAGCAAAACCAACGCCAGACGCGCTATCACCTTCGGGGCTACTCAATTGACCAGCTGCGCTCCAACCCGTACCCGTAATTGAAATGGGGTCTGTGTCCGCGCCATCCCCTGCAAACGCGGTAAACACCAAGCAGTTATCAACCGTGGTTGTCACACCAAGAACACCGATACTTGAGCCGCCAGCCCAGCTAGTGCTTGTCCCGTTAATTGGGCTTGCATTAGCAAGAGGGATGCGCATTGCAACCCACGCTGCGAAATTTGTATCATGTGAAAGGGTTGCTGTTGTTTCACCGCCTGTTGCTGTCTTCCAGAAAAAAGCCACGTGAGCATCTTGAGAAGCGCCACCCGCTTCAATTTCTTTTGTAAATCCTGCAATACTTAATCGTTCGCCATTTTGAGCGCTATCATTTGACGCAATAATAACTATTAAATCGCCAGATTTTATTCCACTCGGCAAAGTAATTGTAGCTGTATTGGCCGTGCTATCTTCGAATCCTTCAATATAATTATTTACCCTAAAAACATCTAACACACCGCCGCCCTGCGAAAATCCTAATCCCAGTCCTAATTTCATTTAATCCACCCTTGCTTGGTCGCGTAATACTTTATAATCCGGCATCATGCCGCTTAATATAGAACAATAACCACTTTCCATCTCATCAGCTGCTTGGTTCAAAGTAACCGAGGAATACTCAATCACAGTGAAGTTTCCAGCATTAGAATGAACCGGACCGCATCCCGCTAATAACATCAATAACGCTAGGCTTATTATTAGCAATTTCATTTCTAATCTTCCCGACTTCAATTGTTTTTATTATAACGTCTTTTTCGCAAGCTTCGTAGCCTTGTGAATGTACATACCACAATAATGCGAATACAGCTAAAACAGAAAAACCGTAACCTATAAAGTGACGGTATTTAATTAAATATCCTAATATGACCATAACGCCTCTGGGAACCCTAATTGATTATCCCCCATACCAAGGTGCAGGAAACGCCCACCGCCTCTTTGAGATACCCCTACGCGCCTAATGCCGTACCCGTAAGCAACCACAACTAAGTCCAAAGCATCCAAGCCATAAATAGCAATATCACAGGCCACACCATAACTATGCTCACCAGCGTTAGCTTTTTTCTTTTCAATCGGATGTTCAATGTCTCTGTATCCACTTGTTATTATCATTGGTTTATTAAATGTTTTTCGTATCTGTAATAATCTATCCATAAATTCAGGGCGCATTCTATTCTCGCCAGTGTGTTTGCAATCAAACTCGGCTTTGGTAAAATATGGTGCGTAGTTATTCCAGTTCATTATTTCTTTTTCGCGTAGCTGCGACCTCCGATATATGCAACCGCAACTGATAATACCGATGCGATAACTCCGCCTTCAATGCCATAAATAGCAAGACCAGCCCCAATAAAAAGAGCAAGCAATGTGATATAAAATTCGCTAGTTTTAACACCTGTGGTCATTTGTCTTTTCTGATTTTTCTAACATTTAAATA
>Ga0307983_1000146_pt1 | contig 38005 bp, 25 predicted proteins | sample OrgLakmetagen991_FD_201845 | JGI IMG/M metagenome (GOLD analysis project Ga0307983, IMG submission 201845) | Saline water microbial communities from Organic Lake, Antarctica - #991 | ecosystem: Environmental > Aquatic > Non-marine Saline and Alkaline > Saline | place: Antarctica: Organic Lake...
AATTTATAAAATAATAAAATTGTTCTAGATGATTATATAAACTCTAGATTGAAAAATAATAATAATAATTGTATTTTAATTTATAAAATAATAAAATTGTTCTAGATGATTATATAAACTCTAGATTAAAAAAATATAATAATAATTGTATTTTAATTTATAAAATAATAAAATTGTTCTAGATGATTATATAAACTCTAGATTGAAAAATAATAATAATAATTGTATTTTAATTTATAAAATTAGTTATTTATTTATTAAAATTGATTTAATAAAAATTAATAATAAAAAAAAATAAAATAATAACAGTATTATAATTAATGTTTAATAATAATGAATAATTACAATTATTCAATTGAAAAATTATTTAAAATAATATGTAAATATCAATGTAAAAAATTAATTAAATTAATTTCTTTAAATTATAAAATTGATAATATTGAAAATGAAATAAAAAATATATATTTTCAGATTGATAAATTAGATATTATTATTAATTTAAAAAAGAAAATTCCACCTAAAAAAAAGAAAATTCCTATAAATAAATATAGATGTCAAGCACGTATTTATAATTATCATAATTTAATTAATATAAAAAAAAATGGAACATTAAAAATTGGTACTAGATGTAAAAGAAAACTAATTAATAATACAAAATATTGTCTACAACATAATAAATCATTAACTCATGGTAATTATCTTAAAAATCCTTCTGAATATATTAAAAATCATTATATTAAAGGATATAAATATTACATTAAAAAAGAAAATATACCATTAAATAATATTATCAATATTAATGACTATTCTATGATAACATAGGGTATTCATCTACAGATAATATATTATATTTATTAAAATTATTTATATTAATAAAATTATTTTTTTTTGATGTATAATTATAATTATTATCTCCATCTGTTGCATTATCTCCATCTGTTGCATTATCTCCATCTGTTGCATTATCTCCATATGTTGCATTATCTCCATCTGTTGCATTATCTCCATCTGTTGCATTATCTCCATCTGTTACATTATCTCCATCTGTTGCATTATCTCCATCTGTTGCATTATCTCCATCTGTTGCATTATCTCCATATGTTGCATTATCTCCATATGTTGCATTAATTGATAATAATGAAAATTTATTTTTTCTACAATTATTAGTATTATTAGTATTATTAGTATTATTAGTATTATTAGTATTATTAGTATTATTAGTATTATTAGTATTATTAGTATTATTAGTATTATTAGTATTATTTATGTTATTATATGGCAATATATTACTAGATGGATGTAAATTATTAATATTTAAATTAAAGTTTTTAAAACATTTTACAATTTCAAAATAAAGTGATTTATTACTATTCATAATATTATATTGAATACTATCTATAATTAGGTTTAATAATTCCATTGTTTTTAAATTACATTTCCACAAAGGAACTAAAATATGTATAAAAATTTCATTTTCATTTTCATTATAAGAAATATTAATTTTCATATATGTCATATAACGTTGATGATTTACACTTGAATAATGAATACCATTATTATCTGTTTTATTAGTAAAATCTAATACTTGCTTAATGTTATCATGAGTCCAATTTAATGTGGAAATATATTTATCATAAATAGTGATAGATTTATTCATTAATTTATCTAAATATTCTATATCTCCGTTAATAATGATAATTTTATCATTTTTATCTTTTTTTTTAATAATTTGAAATTTATTTTTATCACTTGTATTTAAATAATTAAATATTATATTATCTGGATTTCTAATTTTGTAATTTGCTTTATTATTTTCTAAATATTTAACAGCAAAATATCCAAATATTTTTTTATTATTTACATTTCCATTTACATTTCCATTTCCATTTCCATTTACATTTCCATTTCCATTTCCATTTCCATTTACATTTCCATTTCCATTTTTATTTCCATTTCCATTTCCATTTCCATTTCCATTTCCATTTCCATTTCCATTTCCATTTCCATTTTCATTTATATTTCCATTTTCATTTATATTTCCATTTTTATAAGATTTATCATTTTTAATAAATTTTTTGTATTTTTTATTGTAATCATTGTTATCATTGTTATCATTGATATTATTGATATAATTATCATTATTGTCATCATTGTTATCATTGTAGTTATTTTTAATGTTATAATAAGTATTTATTTGTTTATTTGTATTTATATATGACATAATTTATATTATATTTTAGATAAATGACTATAATTTATTAAAATCAATTTCATATAATCTAATTTATTTATAAAATTTTTGGATTAATTTTACTTGTTCATCTAGAATAATTTTACTTCTTCATCTAGAATAAATTAATAATTATAAAATATAAAAATAATATTTAAAATAATTTTAATTCTTTATCTAGAATAATTTTACTTGTTCATCTAGAATAATTTTACTTCTTCATCTAGAATAAATTAATAATTATAAAATATAAAAATAATATTTAAAATAATTTTAATTCTTTATCTAGAATAATTTTAATTTTTTATCTAGAATAATTTTAATTCTTTATCTAGAATAATTTTACTTCTTCATCTAGAATAAATTAATAATTATAAAATATAAAAATAATATTTAAAATAATTTTACTTCTTCATCTAGAATAATTTTAATTCTTCATATAGAATAATTTTACTTCTTCATCTAGAATAAATTAATAATTATAAAATGTAAAAATAATATTTGAAATAATTTTACTTCATCTAGAATAAATTAATAATTATAAAATGTAAAAATAATATCTAGAATTAATATAAAAATACAAAAATAAAAATTAAATAATGGAAGAATTTGTTGCTACTATTTTAAGTATTTTTGATAATATTAATAAAGAAAATGAAAAAATAAAAAAAAATGATACTAAAATTAATATTATTAATACAACAGTTGAAGAAAAACAATACCTAGCTTATTATATATATAGAATATGGATTAAATACAGAACTTTAATAGAATATACAAATGGTATAACAGAATTCAATAAAGTATTAACAAGTTTTAATTTACCAGTAAAATATTTTAAATATAGAGTTACCTTTCCAATGCAAAATAAAATGGTTAATAATGAAAAACAATTAGATTTAATAATTTTAATGATACTAAAACAATTTAATAAATGCCATCAATTTTTTACTAGTCAATCTATCCCAATTAATAATGATACAAAATTAGATTTAGATACACCACAAGGACAATATAAAATTATTATTGAATTACTTACTAAAAAAAATTTAAAAACAATTATTAGTGATATTAATAATATTAAAATATTAGTTCCCAATTTATCTAAAGGTAGTAGTAGAATTGAATTATGGTCTAATTCTACACCATTTATAACAAATGATAAAAGCAATTAAACTTAAATTATATTAAATCATTGTTTTAATTTTTACAGTTTTAATAGGTTTTACTTTTACTTTTTTAACATTTTTAATTTTTACAAGTTTAATAACTTTACTTTTTTCTGGGTTTTCTAGTTTTTCATCTTTAACTACTTTAATAGCTTTAGTTTTTACTGGGTTTTCTAGTTTTTCATCTTTAACTACTTTAATAGCTTTAGTTTTTACTGGTTTTTCATCTTTAACTACTTTAATAACTTTAGTTTTTGCTGTTTTTTCATTTTTAACTACTTTAATAGGTTTAGTTTTTACTGTTTTTTCAGTTTTAACTACTTTAATAGGTTTAGTTTTTGCTGGTTTTTCAGTTTTAACTACTTCAATAGGTTTAACAGATTTATCTTCAATAGGTTTAACAGATTTATCTTCAATAGGTTTAACAGGTTTATCTTCAATAGTTAAATTATCATTATTAACAATTAAATTATCATTTTCAATAGTTAAATTATCATTTTCAATAGTTAAATTATCATTTACAGTAGTTAAATTATCATTTTCAGTAGTTAAATTATCATTTTCAGTAGTTAAATTATTATTTTCAGTAGTTAAATTATCATTTTCAGTAGTTAAATTATCATTATTAATAGTTTCAATTTTAGAGTCTAATGTTTTAAAACCTAAAAATTTAGGTTTATCAAAATTATAAGTATAAATTTTATCTTCATTGTCAACTAATAATTTATTACCATTAATTATTTCAGGCCATACAGTAATATACTCATTATTATAAAATTTATCAGAAATTTCATATTTTCTACGTCTACCACGTTTTTTTTTACCTTTAACTTCACAACTATAAATACCCATATTATCTACTTTTAAATTAATAACACTTGAATTTAATATATCATTTACAGTTAAAATAGTTCCATTTTTTTCTTTTAAATTAAAATGCCTATTACATAATGTTTCAGAATTTTTAACTTTTTGTGTACATTTTTTTTTATTAGTTTTAATAGCTATACAACAATCATGATTTAATAAATCTAAATTTATTTTTGTATTTAAATTTGTATCTAAATTTGTATCTAAATTTGTATTTAAATTTGTATCTAAATTTGTATCTAAATTTGTATTTAAATTTGTATCTAAATTTGTATTTAAATTTGTATCTAAATTTGTATCTAAATTTGTATTTAAATTTGTATTTAAATTTGTATTTAAATTTGTATCTAAATTTGTATCTAAATTTGTATTTAAATTTGTATTTAAATTTGTATCTAAATTTGTATCTAAATTCGTATTTAAATTTGTATCTAAATTTGTATCTAAATTTGTATCTAAATTTGTATTTAAATTACTTTCATTTTTAATATATAGTTCAGTCATAATTATTTATTTTATATTTTTTTATTATATTTCTTATATATATTATGTTTTTGTATAATTAGTTATATTTTTATATATTAGTGTGTAAATAAAATAATTATATAAAACAATTTTATAAAAATTGATTTTAATTAATATAAAATCATATAAATAATTTATTATGAAATATAAAGAAAAAACAAAAACAAAAGAAAAACATAAAAATATAAATACTATAGATAATAATGTATCATATATAGATAAAGATGTTGAACTAGATAAAGATGTTGAACTAGATGAAGATGATGAACTAGATGAAGATGATGAACTAGATGAAGATGATGAACTAGATAAAGATGTTGAACTAGATGAAAATGATGAATTAGATGAAGATGATGAACTAGATGAAGATGATGAATTAGATGAAGATGATGAATTAGATGAAGATGATGAATTAGATGAAGATGATGAATTAGATGAAGATGATGAATTAGATGAAGATGATGAATTAGATGAAGATGATGAATTAGATGAAGATGAAAATAAATTATTTAAATTTAAAAAAAATATAATAACTATTAATTTTGGAAATAATTTAGACAATAAATTTATTAATAAATATAAAAATAAACCATTATTAAGTAAATTATGTATATCAAATATTAGTAAATACAAAAAAGATTTAAATATTATGATGAGTGATATTAGTATGGATTTAATAAGTTTTATATTTAATAAATGTGAATATAATTTATCAAATGATGAATATAAAACAAAATTAATAAATACAGTAAAAGAATTTGTAAAAGTAAATAAAATATAATAATCAATATGTAAATATGTAAATATGTAAATATGTAAATATGTAAATATGTAAATATGTAAATATGTAAATATGTAAATATGTAAATATGTAAATATGTAAATATTAAATATGTAAATATGTAAATATAATAATCAATAGAAAAAATTTAGAATATAAAAATATAAAAATATTAAAATATTAAAATATAAAATATAAAATAAGTTTAAATATTAAATAAATAGAATAATGATAAATTTAATAAGGATAATTATTTTAATAATAGTAATAGTATTGATATATTATATTTATGATAGAAATATAATAATAATAGAAAATTTAAATATGAATAGTTTATTAGAATTAAAAAATTATATATTTTCATTTCTAGATAATATATTATCTAAAAAAGATAATTTTGATGTTAATATGCCTAATTTTAATATAAATTTAACAAGTAAAATATATTCTAAATTACCAGAGATAAATTGTTTATCAAATTTATTTTCTAGATTGTATAATTTATCATTAAAATATAATAATACAACATTAGATTATTCTAATGGTATAAATATAAGGTTAGAATATTATTTTAAAATTATTATAACTCAATGTGAAGCGGTATATAATGATGATAAACCAAATTTACAAATGTCTTATTTAATAGATATACAACATAAAATATTAAAAACAATACATGATTTTATATTTATTACAAGTGGTAGTAAATTACCAAATGATTTAACAGTTCTAGAAAATGAATTTAAAACATGCTTTCAAACAATTAATAATAAATTAACCACATATAACAATAAAAAATTTATATATTATAATGAAGAAAATAATTCTAAAATTAATACAAATTCTGGATTTACGCTATATCCTGATGAACCTATTGCTAAAAATACATATCTAGATAACCATGATTATTATTAATTCTTTAAGTTAATTAATTCGTTTTTTTTATATTTATCTAACTTGTAATTATTATTTAACTTGTAATTATTATTTAACTTGTAATTATTATTTAACTTGTAATTATTATTTAACTTGTAATTATTATTTAACTTGTAATTATTATTTAACTTGTAATTATTATTTAAGTTGTAATTATTATTTAACTTGTAATTATTATTTAAGTTGTAATTATTATTTAACTTGTAATTATTATTTAACTTGTAATTATTATTTAACTTGTAATTATTATTTAACTTGTAATTATTATCTAACTTGTAATTATTTTATAAAAATGATTCTAGTATATTCTACAAACTCTAGATTAATAAATAAAAATGTAAAAAATAAAAATGTAAAAAATAAAAATGTTAAAAATAAAAATGTAAAAAATAAAAATGTTAAAAATAAAAATGTAAAAAAATAAAAATGATTCTAGTAGATTTTACAAACTCTAGATTAATAAATAAAAATGTAAAAAAAAAATGTAAAAAATAAAATTGATTCTAGTAGATTTTACAAACTCTAGATTAATAAATAAAAATGTTAAAAATAAAAATGTTAAAAATAAAAATGATTCTAGCAGATTTTACAAACTCTAGATTAATAAATAAAAATGTAAAAAAAAAATGTAAAAAATAAAAATGATTCTAGTAGATTTTACAAACTCTAGATTAATAAATAAAAATGTAAAAAAAAAAATGTAAAAAATAAAATTGATTCTAGTAGATTTTACAAACTCTAGATTAATAAATAAAAATGTAAAAAACAAAATGTAAAAAATAAAAATGATTCTAGCAGATTTTACAAACTCTAGATTAATAAATAAAAATGGAAAATGAAAAAAGTTAAAAGTTAAAATATAAAATGTAAAATGAAAAATGAAAAAAAAAAGTTAAAAGTTAAAAGTTAAAAGTTAAAATGTAAAATATAAAATAAAAAATGTAAAAAATGTAAAATATAAAATATAAAAAATGTAAAATGAAAAATGAAAAAAATAAAAAAGTAAAAAGTAAAATAAAAAATAAAAAATAAAACATTATAAAATAATTACATTTATAAATTTATTGTTGTGCACATTGAGCTACATTACCACCCATACCACCCATACCACCCATACCACCCATTAAATCATCAATAGATTCTTCAGATAAATTTTCAAAAATAGTTTCTTTTCTATTGTTTGAATTACGTGTATTTGATTGTGTGTTATGTGTATTTGTTTGTGAGTAGTTATAATTAAGAATTGAAATATCATGTAATTCAACTTTTGGAGATTTAAATACAATATCTTTTTTACTTTTAACTAATTTTTCAACTTTATCTAGGTCTAAATTAATATTAACAGATTGTTTAATTTTTGTTTGAGGTAATATTTTACGTAAAATTTCTTTTTGTTGATCATTAAATTCTTTAGGATATACAATATTAAATTTAATTATTATATCTCCTTTTGATACTTTATTAGTAACATTTAAATTTACCATACCTTCATTTTTAACAAGTAAAATTTCATTTTCTTTTATTGGTTTATCATATTTAATACCAATAATATCATTATTCATATGACGTATTCCAAATTCTACACCTACTAAACTATCTAATAATGTTATAGATTTAGTAATTACTAAATTTAATCCTGATAACTCAAATTCAGAATCTGATGAATCTATAGATATTACCAATTCTAAATCACCCACATATAAATAATCTGGATTCCAATCACTTTCATTTTTTAATACAATTCCCATATTATTAAATGCACCAGCTGGTATCTTAATATTAAATTTTTTAGGCTGTCTAATATATTTTAAACCCCTACATTTACCACATTCACAATTTTTACGTATTGATTTACCTTTACCCTTACATGTTGGACACGCAATTATAGATTGAGCCATTCCAAATGGTGTTTTTTGCACACTAACCGCCCTTCCTTGACCATCGCAACTCTCACATGTTATAATATCTTTTTTAGTTTTAGCACCTAAACCATTACATGATACACATTTTATATTTCGTGAAATTATTTTTTCCATATTTTTTCCTAAATATGCATCTTGTAATGATATAGTTATATTCTCTCTACGATTAGGTGATGGTGTATTATTTGGTCCATTTGATTGACTACTTCTACTACTACTTCCAAACATGCTAGAAAATGAACCACCCATATTACCAAACATTTGCTCAAACATTTCATGAGCATTAAAATTAGAATTTTGACCTCCACTTTCTTTCATTCCAGAAACACCTACTTGATCATACATTTTCCTTTTATTTTTATCACTTAAAACTGAATATGCTTCTGTAATTTGTTTAAATTTTTCTTCAGCTTCTTTTTTTTTATCTTCTTCTAAAACCCTATCTGGATGATATTTCATAGCAGATTTTTTATATGCTTTTTTAAGACTTTTATCATCTACATCAGGATTAACGCCTAGTAAGTCATAATATGTTGTATCTGAAACCATTTATTATTTTATTATTAATTTTTTTTTAAGTTTTTAATATTTAATATTTAATTTAATTATAAATTTTAAATTTATAAAAAAACAATTTTATTTTATTATTAATTTTTTTTTAAGTTTTTAATATTTAATATTTAATTTAATTTTAAATTTAAAAAATAGTTTTAAATATACATGTTTTACAATTTAAATAACTAAATGTCAAATAATATATATATAAATAATGTTGAAAAATTAATACATTTAAAGTACTGGAAAAATTATTATAAAAATTATTATCTAGACGAAACATTAAAATATAATTTCTCAACCCATATTATTTTAAATAAATATTCTATTTCTAAAAATGTAAAAAATATAAACGAAATATTAACTAAATTAATTTTTAAATTTCTAAACGAATGGATTACTAACAATATTAAACAAATTTGTATTTTATTTACATTAATTAATAATAAACAAAAATATATAATCACATGTAAACAACATATACTTACTTTATCTAAATATATATACGATAATATTATTAAATATATTATTTTACATAAATTAAATTATTTTAACAATAACTATAACAACAACTATAACAACAATAGTAACAATAATAGTAACAACAATAGTAACAATAATAACAACTATAACAATAATAACAATAGTAACAATAGTAACAATAGTAACAATAGTAACAATAGTAACAATAATAACAATAGTAACAATAATAACAATAATAACAATAATAACAATAGTAACAATAATAATAACAATAATAATAACAATAATAACAATAATAATATATATAAAGATAAATATAAATATAAAGATAAAAATAATATAATAAAAAATGAAATTTTAATTATAGATACATTAAATAATTATTATACACAAATTAAAAATAATATTACCATAATAACTAAATCATTATTTGAATTTAATTTATTTCTTAAATCATTTAAAAATCTATTTATAAATATAAAAATTATATCTAATACATCTAATACATCTAATACATCTAATACATCTAATACATCTAATACATCTAATACATCTATTTTTAAAAATAATAGTAAAATAACAAATAATACATCTAATACAGATAACATAAACACATTAAACTTTAAAACTGATAATGATCTATTAGATAATCCAGATATACAATTAGACGATAGTATACAAGTAGTAAAAATGACTTCAATTATGTATAAATTAATACGTATATATATTGCTAGTATAGGTATAATTTTATATTTTAATAATACTATATCTACTATAAATAATATAGATGTTATTAAATCATATATTAATACTGATTTATTAATTTTTATATGTGGTTCATATATTTTTATTGACACATTTATAGATGATGATGATGATTTATTAGAAAATTATAATAATATAAATGATAAAATTATTTTTAATAATATAAATTTTACAGAAAAACATATTAAATCACTTAAATTAAAAATTATTGAAAATATTATATATACACAATTTACATATTTTGATAAATTTAACAACAATATATTTATTTCACAAATTGTAAATAATAATATTAAACTAGATGTAAATTATAACATTTGGTTTAATATTAATTTTAAATCTATTATTACATATATTATACAAAAAATCAATATATTTAAACAAAATGATAATAATAATAATGATAATAATAATAATGATAATAATAATAATGATAATAATAATGATAATAATAATAATAATGATAATAATGATAATAATAATTATAATAATGATAATAATTATAATAATAATAATAATACAAAAAATTATTTTACAAAATTTGAAAATAAAATGATAAAAGTATTTAATCATATTTTTATTCATTTACTAAAATTTTATAAATATAAAATTAATGAAATGAATAAAAATTATATTAATACTAATGATAAAATAAATAATACTAATGATAAAATAAATAATACACATGATAGAATAAATAATACTAATGATAAAATAAATAATACACATGATAGAATAAATAAAAACAAAATTATATATATTAAATCACATATTGTTAAATATAATGAAATTATTAAATATTGTTTTCATATAGAAAAAACATGTTGGATTACTCAAAAAAATAAATTAAGTTCTGATAATATTATTAATTTAACTATAAAAAAAGCATTAAGCACTTGTTATTTATGGATTTATGGTAATATTGATTTTAAACTTAATACAAAATTAGATATTAATATTATAAATAATATAAATGAAAATATATTTAAAACTATTGAATGGTTTTCAATTTATACTCAATTATTAGATGATATTCATGATATAGATGAAGATTTTATAAATGAAATTAATACATCTAGTATTAATATTAATTTACTAAAAATTAAATTAGAAACTAATAAACAAATATTAGATAATAGTAAATTAAAAACTAATAAATTAAAAACTAATAAATTAAAAACTAATAAACAAATATTAGATAATAGTAAATTAAAAACTAATAAACAAATATTAGATGATAGTAAATTAAAAACTAATAAACAAATATTAGATGATAGTAAATTAAAATCTATATGTAGAATTTTTATTAATCTAGATAAATTTTTTATTTATTTATCTGAATTACAAAATAGTAAATTAAATAATAATATTTTTTTTACTAATAATATACAAGTTATGATAAATTTTATTATATATAGTATATTACCACATTTAGAGTTAAATAATTTAATACATAAATATAATTATTTAAATTATAAAATTAATAAATATATCGAATGTTGTTATATTAATCTAGATTATCTAAAACAAATTAGAATAATTAAAAATGAAAATAAAAACCTATTATACAAAATTATTAATATTATTTAGAATATTTAGAATATTTTTTAAATTAGTTATCTATACGTTTATAATTAGGTGGTTCTATAGATTCAAGTAGTTGTTTTTTTTTTGTAAATTTACCTATAGTATTAGCTAGTTTTTGTATTTTAGTAGAATTATATCTAGTTTTATTAGTGGTAGGAATATTTCCAGTTTTATTCGTGGTAGGAATATTTCCAGTTTTATTCGTGTTAGGAATATTTCTAGTTTTATTCGTGTTAGGAATATTTCTAGTTTTATTCGTGTTAGGAATTATACAATCTGTTGTTATTGTATAATCGTATGTATTCTTAAGTACTTCTAATTCGTCTACATCTGTTACTTCTAATTCGTCATTTTTTATTACATCTGTTAAAATAAGTAATATTTCAAATTTTTCATATTTTATACAAGTTAAAATTAATGGATATATTTTAAATACATCACGTAATGAGTAATAACGTATTATTGCAAATGAATCATTTATTTCTTCAGGGTTTTTTTTTATAGGTTTTGCATTATAAATTTTTTTTTTTCTAAAGTCATTTATTTTCTTAAATAAATTCTCTCTATTTTTTGTTATTTGTTCTTCATTTTCTAATGTGGTTTTTTGTGTGGTTATTTTGTTAGAAATACAATAACAATTATATATATACGATAAACAATTATATAATAATCGGTTAATTAAAGAGTCTAATTGAATATAGTGAACATAATTTGTAGCCGAAGATGTTATGTTATTATTTATAGTATATTTATCTATAAATACGTTTAAATCTTGTAAACATTTTGATGATAATATTTCCTTTTTGTTTTTAATTATTGTAATAGTATTTAATAAATCTAATATTATATTCCTATAATATATTTCTTTTGGAGTTAGAATTTCATTTAAATAATTTGATATATTTTGTGTATTTGATGTATTTAAATGTTGATTTGATAATTTCAATGACATAATTGGTATAATTTTATTTTTATTTATAATATTTATTTATAATATTTATTTATAATATTTATTTATAATATTTATTTATAATATTTATTTATAATATTTATTTATAATATTTATTTATAATATTTATTTATAATATTTATAATATTTATTTATAATATTTATAATATTTATAATATTTATTTATAATATTTATTTATAATATTTAGTTAGAATATTTAGTTAGAATATTTAGTTAGAATATTTAGAATATTTTTTAAATCCTATTCTAGTTATATTTAATGGCATATTACATAATCCAGAATGTATATCACATTTACCATCATTTAATCTATTATTATAAAAAGGACATTCATTATTATTTTTACATGGACTATCCCATACACCTATACTATCTATTTCTTTAATATAAGATTGACAAGTTATAGGATCTTCAATTTCATTTAAGGATTTTACATTGCCATCAGGGTATACTCCAAAACATTTATAATTTCCATATAATTGTGGTGAATATCCTTTTGATGAAATTAAATTATCTTCATCATTATCATTATTTATTTTACCATTATCATTATTTATTTTACCATTATCATTATTTATTTCATCATTATCATTATTTATTTTACCATTATCATTATTTATTTTACCATTATCATTATTTATTTTACCATTATCATTATTTATTTTATTATTATTATTATGTTTATGTGTTATATTTACACCAACGGAAGATTTATTAAATTTACCTTCTAAATTATTTATATATTTACTACGTTCGTTATTTAAATATATCCATTCATTTTTTAATTCATTTTTAGAAATATTTGTTTTTTTTTCTATATCACCAGATATACCATTATCAGATAGTGGATGACCAATAATATTATTTAATCCGTTAATATTATTAAAACCAGATAACATTGTTGTCATACCTAAATTATTAACAGGTAAATTATTTTGTAATGTTGAACCTAATAATTCAATACTAAATATTACACATTTAATATTATTATTAACTAAACTACAAGTTATTACTACTTGAATATTAAAACTATGTGTTTTTAATTTTCTATATAAAATTAAATTAAATACTAATTTAAAATTATTTATATCCTTATATTTATTACTATCATTATCATTATTAACAAAATTATCATTTTTATCATTATTATCATTATTATCATTATTATCATTATTATCATTATCATTATTATCATTATTATCATTATCATTATTATCATTATTATCATTATTATTTATATTTGTAAAATTACTACAATTAAAATTATTAAGTATAACTCCTATATTTTCATAATTTATAATTGATAAAAATTGAAATGGATGTGCTTTATGTGAATATTTATGTTTTAATAATTGAATATTAATTAATGATATTGTATATAATTTACAAATTGTAAATAATTTTTCTAATCTAGAATTATTAATATCATCTAGATAAGATAATATAATATTCATTTTAATTAATTCTCCATCTATTAATTTATTTTCACTATTAACTACATTTATTATATTTGTAGAATATAAACTCTTTAATTTATTATTATTTAATCTTCTAGATAATACATTATAATCTGGTAATCTAGATAAATTAATATTAAACATACCTTTATTAAATACCTTTACCTTTTTTAATATATAAATCATATAAGTTGATGGTAATTCTTGTCTTAATGAAGAAATATTCATTTCTGGTGATAATTCATTTTCATTATCTTCATTATCTTCATTATCTACATTATTTACATTATCTATATTATCTATATTATCTATATTATCTATATTATCTATATTATCTATATTATCTATATTATTTGGTTTTAATATATTTTTATTATAATTATTAATAGGTTTATAGTATCTTTGATTAGCTAAAATATTCATATCTATATTTATTTTATTATTTTCATTGTTAATATTTACATTATTATTTTCAATATTTAGTAATTTAGTTTTATTAAAAAACATACTTTTTAATTCAATACCATTATTTGGATATTGTATATTATTTATTGGTTCTGGTTCAAATATATATTTTTTTGGTATATTTATTTTATTATTATTATTATTATTATAATTATTAAAATTTTCATTATTGTTATTAGAATAAAAAGGATATATATCAAAATATTCAAATGTAAAATATGCTATAAATACAAATATAATTATGATAAATAGAAATTTAATTAATAAACCATATACTGAATATTCAGATGTATTATTAATATTTGGTCTTAAATGATGATATATTTTGTTAGATACTAATTTTTTAATTATTGTATTATTATTTAATGTATTCATATTTAATTTATTCGTAATTTATTTATTCGTAATTTATTTATTCCTAATTTATTTATTTGTATTTAATTTATTTGTATTTAATTTATGTGTAATTAATTTATGTGTAATTAATTTATGCGTAATTTAATTTTAATTTATTTAATTTTATTTTTTATTTTTTTTATATTTGTAAATATTAAATAATATAAAAATAAAAAATAAAAATATGAATCAAACTAAGAAATTAACTTTTGATAATTTTAGTAAAATATATGTAAGTGATATATATTTGAATGCTTATTTAAAAAATATTGATTTATTTATTGCTGGAAATTTTGAAAATTTTATTTTTAATCATTTTTTAAATAAAATGAAAATAAATATAGTAAATGATGAAAATATATTAAAATATTTAATTAAAGATGATAACATACAAAGTAAAAAAAATCATAAAGTTTATTTATTTAGAACGTATAAAACCAAAAATAAAAAAATATTTACATGTGTTAATTATATTTTACTAAATTTAAAAACATGGAAAGAATTTTTTACATTACTAAAAAAAATTAAAAACTCTAAAAATCTTAATATTTATATTATTGCATTTTCATTTATAATTTATATTTATAAATTTAAAACAAATAATTTAGAAGAAGACTTAATAGAAACACTATGCTTTTTAAGTAAATTTAGTATTTATAAATTTATAATAAAAATCATTAATGATAATGATGATGGTACAAAAAAATTTATAGATAAAGCAGATAATGTTGATTATACTTTATATCATAAATTATTAGTTTATAATACATCTTTATATACAGAAGCTCTTAATGATAATGATAATGAAAATAATAATGAAAATAATAATGATAATAATAATGAAAATAATAATGATAATAATAATGAAAATAATAATGAAAATAATAATGATAATGATAATGATGATTCTTATAAATATATTGATGATTCTTATAAATATATTGAAAAAATATATAATAATTATAAAAAAAAAAAATTAAAAAATACTCAACCATTAAAATCATTTAAAATTTCAATTAAAAATAATAATTTTATTTTAAAAAATAACAATAATGTTAATAATACAGATGAACTAGTAAATTAGACAATTAATTCTATGTAGGATTCACTAGATAAAACTATAAAAGATAATATCCAAAAAAAGGATAAAAAATAAGAAATAATAAATAATAAATTTATTTATTTGTATTTAATTTTTAGTTATTTTGGATTTATTTTTATATTTATTATTTATTAATAATAAAATTATAATATAAAATTATAATAATATAAATATAATATAAAATTTATAATATAAAAATATAATATAAAAATACAATTATAATTATGAAAACAAATAATAAATATAAAACTAAATCCAAAATAACTAAAAAAATAAATTTAGATACTACAAATTTAGATAAAACTAAATATATAGTTACAACCGATAAATCAGAAGAAGAATATACTAGAATACCAATATATCAAAATATACAACAAAGATTAAATAAAATATTCAAAAAAAAAGTTAATGCATTTGTCATAGCACCATCACCACAAGAAAGAAAACGATTAATTACACAATTAATTGGTTCATATGCAGTTAATCAATTATCAATTACTGCTAGATTTTATTATATTCAACCTGTAAAAGCTGTGATTAATAATAATATATATCGTAAAAAAATACCAGATATGAATACAACAGTAGGTTCCGCTATTAATAAAATACAAAATTTTGGTTATAAAGTATTTATTCATGGTGGAACTATTAGAGATATTTTTGTTCATAAAGATCCTACAGATATAGATTTAGTTTTTGACCGTGATGTACAATCGTTAGAACCACTTTGTAAAACTGAAGGTTGGCCTTGTTCTATTATAGATACTAGATCACAATATATTTTATTAGGTGAAGATAAAGGTATATCTTTAGAAGGAGATAATTTAAAAGGTAAATTTTTAGTTCCTATGCACAATCATGAAGCCACTATAAACGATTTTGCATATGATTGTCAAACTAATATTATTATTGATATTAGTGGTCATGGATTAGAAGATATTGTATATAGAAAAATTAGATTATCACCATTACCTAAATATTGGGAAAAATGGGCTACTAGTGATTTTATGGGTAAAAGACCATTACGCTATTTTAAATTAATACAAAAAGGTTTTAAACCTAGAGATGATGGAAGTTATGATTTTGTAGTAGATTTTATTAAAAGAAAATTTGATTCATTATACGCACAACCTATTAAAGATACATATCCTATACCTAGAATTAAACATTTTCTTATAGTTAATATTACAATGGGTAATATTAATGCAGATACAGGTGAATATACATTTGGTGCAAATGAAAATAAATTATTAGGTTATTTACGTGTTTTAAAAAAACATCTAGGTTCTGAATATTTTTATCGTATTATGGGATATTTTAATGATAAAGATTTAAAATTATTTCATGATGAAAAAGTAATTACTACTATTAGTAAAATTATAAAAAATAGAAATGTAGTTAATGCTAGAAAAGGATATGAAGCTACAATAATTACTACTTAATTAACTATTTATTTATAATAGTTGATTAAAATATTATATTTATCATTAAATAACATTTTTTTTTCATTTTTATATTTATTTATAAATTACATTTTGTATTTGTAATTTATCATCATAATAATTATGTTTTTTTTCATTTTTATATTTATTTATAAATTCCATTTTGTATCTGTGTTGTATTTTTTTTAAGTTTATTAATTTCTTGTTTAAGTTTATTAATTTCTTGTTTAAGTTTATTAATTTCTTGTTTAAGTTTATTAATTTCTTGTTTAAGTTTATTAATTTCTTGTTTATGATGTTGTTGTATTTATTTTGTTATATATATATAGTAGTTATTTTGGTATCTATATTAGTTATTCCTTTACTATGTGTAAGTTTTATATTTTATATTAAATATTATAAAAATAATTTATTATCATGTTTTTCACCAGCATTAATCATTTCTTGAATATATTTACTATTTTTTCTATTTTTTAAATCTCCAATAGAATATTTACGTAAAGTTTTAAAATAAATATCAAATTCATTTAAATTTACATTTTCATAACATAAATCTAAAAATAAATTCCATGATTTTACACTTTTTAAATGTTCACTTAATTTAGATATATCTAAAAACTGATTTTTATAAAATTCTTTTTTAACTATACACATTAAACCTAATAAACCAACATTGAATAAATCATAATGTTGTCCATATTTAACATCTTTTAATTTTAATTCGTTATCTAATAAATAAGGGTCTAATAGTGGTAATCCTGTTAAACGACATTTTTCTATTAATGTATTTGTTTCCATATGATTAATACCATTTGTGTCTATTGAATATTTATTATTTATAGAAACTGTTGTATTTCTTGTATTTCTTGTATTTCTTGTATTTCTTGTATTTCTGTTATTATTTGTAGTATGATTACCTGTTGTATTTCTTGTATTTCTGGTATTATTTGTAGTATGATTACCAGTTGTATTATTTGTAGTATGATTACCAGTAGTAATTAATGTTTCGTTTGTAATTTGTGCTATTCTATTTCTATTTAATCCTATATTACTAGGTGTTGTATTTGTACCTAGTGATACTTTTGATAATTTACCACAACCTAAACCAAAATTAGTTAATGTTATGATTAATGGTTTATTTTCATTACCTGATTCTATTTTATAAATATCTGCATTTTTAGATATTATTTTATCTTTATTTACACCTTCTAAAGTATTAGCATTAACACCACTATGATTTACAAATTCTGTTGTACTAGTAGAATTATTATTAAAAGCATTATTATTTACATTACTATTATTATTATTATTGTTATTATTATTGTTATTATTAGGTGTGTTTAGTTTAATTAATATGCTTTCATTTGATAATTGTAAATGGCAAATATTTAATTTATGTATTTTAGATATAGCAGTAAATATTTCTTTAAAACAATATTTTAATAGTGTATATCTAGCTTTATCATCTAATTCTTCTCTATGACATTGTTTAATAAATTCTTTTAATGTCATTCCACTAAATGAATCAAATATTGTTATTATGTAGGATTTTGTTAAAATTGTATCTATACATGGATTAATTATACTTCTAGTATATATATTATCTTGGATTTTTTTTAATAATGATAATTCTTTTTTAATTTGACCTAAAATATCTTGTTTATATCTAAAAATTTTAACAATATAATGCTCGCCTTCATTAACATCTTTATTTAATTTATCTATTTTATATAAACTTCCATTTATACCATCACCTATATACTCTAAATTTTGATTTGTATTATTTAAATAATTATTTGAAACATTTCTATTTGTTGATAACAATTTTTTTATTGTATTCATAAATTTAACACCCGTATTACTATTACCATTTTCTCTATTTTTACTTAATATAACATTAGTATTTAATAAATTAGACATTATAATTATCTGTTAAAATTAATTTATAATTTATATTTTATATTTTTAATTTATATTTTTTCTTAATTTATATAATTTATATAATTTATATAATTTAATTTATTTAATAATTTTATTAAAAATATAAAAAAAATAGTTAGTTAAACTTTACAAAATTTAAATAATTATAACTCTAGATTAAAAAATATATTTAAAGTAAAAATATAAAAATAATAGTTAGTTAAACTTTACAAAATTTAAATAATTATAACTCTAGATTAAATAAAAAATTATAATAATTGAAAATAAATTAAAATAATTAAAATAATTAATCTAATAATGAATCGTTTGTAGTTGTAGTTGTAGGTTCTGATGTTCTAGCACTAGCATATGGATTACTATAACAATTTATATATTGTTTAAATTCAAATTTTGGCAATATACTACCTACATTAGTATAAAAAACTTCATCTTCCGTTTTAGCTATTGTTCCATCACTTCCAATTTCCAAAGCATGTATAGGTGTTCCTCTATCCATCATAGCTATTGGTAATGTTCTAGTATTAGGATTTAAACTACTACTACAAACATTTACACATTGTGAAGTTGTATGAGGTTGTGGAACACTCCAATTTGTAGGTGGCATATATTGCATACCTGGAACATATGAACGATTAGTTAAAGTCATAGTATTAATTACAGTATTTGAATTCTCCACATAAGGCAACATTGTTCCACAATAACCATTTCTAACACCATTTGTAGTTGTAGTAGCACCATTTGTAGTTGTAGTAGCACCATTTGTAGTTGTAGTAGCACCATTATTAAATGTATCACGTTGTACGTATTCATTAGATTTATTATTTTCATATTGATGTTTAGTTTTATAACTTTCTATCCATTTAAAAGCATCATCATTATCGTTATTATTAACATTATCATAATTTGTATCTTTATTTACACTACCATTAGAAAATAAACTATCATTTTTACTTTTTTTATTATTATTTAAAATATTATTTCTTTTTTGTTGTGTCATAGTTATATTTCTTATTTTATTATTTGTATTATTTGTATTAACAGAATTATTAAAATTATCATCATCATTATTAATACTATCAGAAGGTGTATTATTAAATGAAACATTAGCATTTGGTATATACATACTTAAATCTTCTGTTTGTGTACCATCATTAGTATTTATCACAATTTGAGGTTTAAATACACTATGAGTTCCTGAACTATCTTTTTGTATAATATCTTCAAATTTATCTAAATTATTATTATTTTTATTATTTTTAGATTGATTTTGTAAATTAGATAAAACATTTTTTTTATTTTCTAAATTTTCTAAATCTTTTAATGTAGCACCCTTATACACATTAGATTTAATTACTTTTTTTTTTTCTTCATCATCATTATCATCATTATCATCATTATCATCATTATCATCATTATCATCATTATCATCATTATCATCATCATCATTATCATCATTATTATCATTATTATCATTATCATTATCATCATTATCATTATCATCATCATCATTATTATGATTATTATCATCATCATCATTATTATGATTATTATCATTATTATGTTTTTCATTATTATTTAAATCAGGTATTTGAACTTCAAAAGCTTCAAGTAGTTGTTCATTTTGTATAATACCATATTTTATACATATTGCTAATATCAATAAATAAGATAATACTAAAAATATTTTTGTAGTATTATCATTTTTTTTTGTATTTTGATATGCCATAACTAAAACTATTGTAGCTAATGTTAAAACAAATACTGGTAATATCATTTAATTATATTAATTATAACTATATTTATTTAATTGTAAGTATTTGTATTTATTTATTTTATTATATATTTCTTTTATTTTTTATTCTATTTATATTTTTAATTTTTTATATTTAATATTAACTATATTCAAAACTAAAAAACTAGATATTATAATACTAGATATGAAAACTATTATAATACTAGATATGAAAAATAAAAACTAGATATTAAAACTATTATAATACTAGATATGAAAAATAAAAACTAGATATGAAAACTATTATAATACTAGATATGAAAAATAAAAACTAGATATGAAAAATAAACTAGATATGAAAACTATTATAATACTAGATATGAAAACTATTATAAAAACTAGATATGAAAAATAAAAACTAGATATGAAAAATAAACTAGATATGAAAAATAAAAACTAGATATTAAAACTATTATAATACTAGATATGAAAAATAAAAACTAGATATGAAAAATAAAAACTAGATATGAAAACTATTATAATACTAGATATGAAAAATAAAAAACTCAATTTTCAAATAATGTATTAATTATATCATCACTAATAACATTATTTGCTGTTTCAAAATATTTTATAAATTCACCCATACTTTCTTCGTCTAGATAACCTGTATCTGTAATTTCATTTTCTATATCTATATTTTCATAAGTAGTAGATTTATCTGCACCAAAATGTTTTCTAAATTTATGTATTATGTTTTTACTTCCGATTTCTTGTTTTTGTAAATATTCTGGGTTAGTATTTTCTTCATTTTTATATATATCACCTATTTTTTCATACATACATGTTTCTAAATCATAATTAACCATTATACTTTCATCATTTTGATTTATAAAGTCTACTAGTTGCCTAATCATTTTATAATTATCTAATGATTCACCACCCATTGTTTTCATTTTTGGTTCTAATTTATCTAAAGTTTCATCTGATATTTTACTTAATTCATCCGTATTTATATTAATAAATTCTTTATTTAAATTAGTTGAATCACCATATGCAAAATTAAAAGCACATTTATCAATTGAATAATTATTTAATGATATATGTTTATTACATTTTCTTTCTATTGTTTCATGTGGATCATCATGATTTGTATTTCTTCTTAAAACTATTAAATTTTTAATATAATGATTTACAGGACATTTTAATTCATTTAATTTAGTTATCATTTTTTCTTTACTATCATAAAATAATGGATTATTTACACCATCAAATTCTTTATTATTAAATATTAAATAATAATTATATCCATCAAATACTGAATAATCAGGACAATTATTACCTAATATAACTTCGTCTACTGTAACTATAAAAGAATCTATATACTTTTTAGTTTTATTATGCAATATAATTAATATTGTTATTATAATTAATATAATTATAAATAATATTTTAATTACTGTTTTCATTTATTTATATTATTTATTATCTTATCTTTAAAAAAAAAATTATTACATTACAAATGATTCTAGATGATTATAAATTATTAAACTTAATTACAAATTATTAAACTTAATTCTAGATGATTAAACTTAATTACAAATGAATCTAGATGATTATAAATTATTAAACTTAATTCTAGATGATTAAACTTAATTATAAATTATTAAACTTAATTATAAATTATTAAACTTAATTATAAATGAATCTAGATGATTATAAATTATTAAACTTAATTCTAGATGATTATAAATTATTAAACTTAATTCTAGATGATTAAACTTAATTACAAATGAATCTAGATGATTATAAATTATTAAATTTAATTGTAAATTATTAAACTTAATTACAAATGAATCTAGATGATTATAAATTATTAAATTTAATTGTAAATTATTAAACTTAATTATAAATTATTAAACTTAATTATAAATTATTAAACTTAATTACAAATGAATCTAGATGATTATAAATTATTAAATTTAATTGTAAATTATTAAACTTAATTATAAATTATTAAACTTAATTATAAATTATTAAACTTAATTACAAATGATTCTAGATGACTCTAGATAAATCTAGATGATTATAAATTATTAAACTTAATTCTAGATGATTAAACTTAATTATAAATTATTAAACTTAATTACAAATGATTCTAGATGATTATAAATTATTAAACTTAATTATAAATTATTAAACTAAAAAATAAAATATTAAAATAAAGAATGAAAATAATAAATAAAACAAATATTAATAAAAATATTATAAAAAACTATATAATTACAATTCCTACATATTCTAGATATTTAATAATATATGAACAAACACTTAAAACATTATATACATGTAATATAATAAGTGATACTATATATTTATTTTTATCTTCTAATGAAGAATATATATATTATTTAGAATCTTATAACAATATATTAGATATTAAATATAAAAAATGGTTATCTAAATGTACATGTGTAATAGGTAAATTAGGTTTATCTAATCAAAGAAATTTTATAAGTTCTTTTTTTAATGAAGGACAAAATATAATACAAATGGACGATGATATTAAAAATATATATAAATTAAAATATAATTCACATAATATTAAAAATAAAAAACTATGGAAATTAGAAAGTTTTATACATAAATATAAACAAATTACCTTTAAAAAATATAAACTTAAACTTAAAAATACATTGAAAAACAAAAAACATAAATTAGAAAGTAAAAACAATAATACACAAAAACCATTACTATTACATAATCTTGAAAATCCTATTAATTTACATAAATTATTTATAGATGTTTTTAATTATTGTAGTAATAATAATATTTATTTATGGGGTGTATATCCTGTTGAAAATTCTTACTTTATGTCTCCTAATATAACATGTGATTTAAGATTTATAGTAGGACCATTTTTTGGTATAATAAATAGACATAATAAAAATCTACAATTAACTATTAATGAAAAAGAAAATACACAACGAACACTACAATATTGGAAAATTGATAATAAAGTTTTACGATTAAATAATATAACTATTAAAACACAATATTACAAAACTAAAGGTGGTATGCAATCTGAAGGAAAAGATAGAAAAAAAGAAGCCATGAAATCAGTTGATTTTTTACATAAAAAATATCCTAAATTAACTAAAATTTATCTTGGTAAAAAATCGGGATATCCTGAAATTAAATTAATTAAATAAACTAATCAATTTAATTAATTATATTTTAATAATGGTAAATAATTTAATCATATCTAGATATTTTTAAAAATCACCCATAATATTTAATACACCATTATAATCTTTTATTACTATATTTTTATTATCTGTATCATTCATTAAACTAGATATATAATCATTATATATATCATCTAAATTTATTACATTTTCATCTGCTTCATCTGCTTCATCTGCTTCATCTACTTCATCTGCTTCATCTATACGAATATCAATATCATTATCATTTAATTCTGTATCATCATTATTTAATTCAAAATTATCCATTAATCTTTCAAATTCAATTATCATATTATTTTTTTCTGTTATATCTATTGGTAAAAGGAATGAATAAGTAAATATTTTATCATCTATCATTATAGATTTATAAAATCTATTTTTATTTATATTATAAAAATTATCCATTTCGTCTATACCTTCAAATTTTATATCAAGTATATTATTATTTTTTAATTTTTGTAATAAATCATTTGTAGTAGTATTTATTTTATTTACATTTTTTGGTATTTCAATTAGTGGTTTTTTATTTATCATACTAGTACTAGTTGTTGGATTTTCATTTATCATACCAGTACTAGTTGTTGGATTTTCATTTATCATACCAGTACTAGTTGTTGGAATATAATTAGTACTAGTTGTTGGATTTTTATTTATCATACTAGTACTAGTTGTTGGATTTTCATTTATCATACTAGTACTAGTTGTTGGAGTATAATTAGTACTAGTTGTTGGAATATAATTAGTACTAGTTGTTGGAATATAATTAGTACTAGTTGTTGGATTTTCATTTATCATACTAGTACTAGTTGTTGGAATATAATTAGTACTAGTTGTTGGAATATAATTAGTACTAGTTGTTGGATTTTCATTTATCATACTAGTACTAGTTGTTGGATTTTCATTTATCATACTAGTACTAGTTGTTGGTTTATTATTTGTTATACTATTATTAAATATTGAATTATTAAAATAATTATTAAATTCATTAATAGTATTACTATGAATATTGTTAATAATTTTAACAGATTCAATAGATGTTAAATTTTCAAAATTAATTAAATTTGTATTTAATTGTGTTTGTATATTAACAATTTGTATATTTAATTTCTCTTTGTTAATATTATTTAATACATCTAAAATATAATATATATTTGTAATAATTAATTTAAAATTATTAACTACAATATCATTATATAATATATCATTTTCTTTAATAAAATCATTATTAAATGGAATAGTTAACATTTTTAATACTAAAGAATTCAACGTTAGTATTTTTTCATTTAAATTAAATATTGTAGATTCTATATTAATACTATTAATATAATTTAAATTATTTATTATATTAGTTAAATCTTCTGAATTAATTTTATTATTTAATTCACTTATATTATTAATAAAATTATTATTAATATTCATAATATTATTTATAAATATTGATTTTGTGTTATTTTCTTCATTTAATAATGTTAATATTTCTATATCTATATTATTAAATTTTTCAATATTAATTTTATATAATTTATAATATAATAATATTAATATTACTAATACTATTAATACTAATAAAAATATAAATTTTATTGAAGTAATATATTTATTAATTTTATTTAATTTCATTTATTATATTATACTTTATTTTTAATTTATCACAATTAAAAATATTACTAAATTACTAAATTACTAAATTACTAAATTACTAAATTACTAAATTACTAAATTATTAAATTAACTAGATTACTAGATTACTAGATTATTAAATTAACTAGATTATTAAATTATTAAATTACTAGATTACTAGATTACAATTTACAAAATGGTTCTAGATGATTTAAAATAAATTACTAGATTACTAGATTACAATTTACAAAATGGTTCTAGATGATTTAAAATAATTTACTAGATTACTAGATTACAATTTACAAAATGGTTCTAGATGATTTAAAATAATTTACTAGATTACTAGATTACAATTTACAAAATGGTTCTAGATTATTTAAAATAATTTACTAGATTACTAGATTACAATTTACAAAATGGTTCTAGATGATTTAAAATAATTTACTAGATTACTAGATTACAATTTACAAAATGGTTCTAGATGATTTAAAATAATTTACTAGATTACTAGATTACTAGATTACTATATTATTAAATTACTAAATTATTAAATTACTAGATTAATATTAAAAATAAAATTTAAAAATAAAAAATTTACGAATAAACTATTAAATTAATGTCCTCCTATTTCTAATGGACGTCTATTAATATCTGGCTCTATTGTTGTTTGATTCCATGGACTTACAGCAACTTGTGGATTTGGTGGATCACTACGAAGTTGTCTATTTGAATTTCTCAGACTTTGACCTACAGTATTAACACCTACATGATAACCAGCAGTTAAAAAATTTTGATCTGCTAATGCACCTTGACCTGATGGAACTACTTGTGCATGTTGTGAGTTTGCATCACGTGGTAATAAATCTGCACTATTTAATACATCTTTTGGATAACATTCACTTGGTAATTGTGTATGATTATTATCATTTGATGCCACACCCATTGGCTCACTAGATTCATAACCTTCAGATACATTTGTAAAACCTTCCTGACCATGTTGACCTTCATGTCCATGTTGACCTTGTTGACCTTGTTGACCTTGTTGACCTTGTTGACCTTCTTGACCTTTTTGTCCATATTGTCCATATTGTCCATGTTGATTTTTAAAACCTTCAGATGCAGATAATGCATCTTCCATAGCAACTTCTTCAGCGTAATTATCTTCATCATCTTCATTATCAGGTTCAGATTTATTACTCATTTGTTGGTAAAAATAAATTGCAAGACCAACTATTACAACTACTAATACTATTAGACCAATATTTTTAAGCATTTTTGAATTCATTGTTTATTTATTATATTTATATTTATATTTATATTTATTATTTATTATTTTTTTTAAGAATTGAATTTATTATTTATTAATTTTTTTATATTTATTAAAAAAATTAATAAATAATAAATATAAATATAAATAATAAATAATAAAAAATATTATATTAATTAATTTAAATTAAAAAATATTTATGAGTGAAATAATTGGAATATTAAATAATTTTGAAAACTTTAATATTATATCAGATCCAGAAGGATTTAATATTAAAGTTTATATTAAACAAAACGAAAAATTAATTATTTTAGGTGATTTAATAGGTAGTACTTTTTCTGGTTCTGATGCAAAAAAAAATATAGACGATATTATAAAAGATAGAAAAAACTCACCAGTAGAAAATTATAAAGATTATTTAAAAAAATTTTATAATTCTAAAGCATTTAATATTAGAAATTTAATTGCAATAGTTGAACAAAAAACACATAATTGTTTTGTTGCTATGGGTAATAGGGATTTAAATAAACTTAAATTACTACCTTTACTACATTTTAAAGAAGAAGATGAACAAAAATTTTTATCTTTAGTTAACAACAAAAATTTTAATGAAATATTAAATGGATTTAAAAAGTATGAAAAAAAATTTTTAATTACTCATTTATTAGATGAAAATGGTTTTTCTCCTTTTTGGGATTCCAAAAGAAATAATAATAATGAAGCAACAGAAATAACAAAATGGACTAAAAAAGAAAAACAAAAAAAATATTTAAAAACAAAATCATATTCAAATCCAGAAAATAATAATCCAAAAAATAATAATCTAGATAATAATTTATCATTTTATGAAAGATTTGAAATTATATTTACAGATACCATTAATGAAAGACAAGTATTATATACAATACCATTAGAATTACAAGAAATCAATATTTTAGATAAAAATTATGATATATATGATGAAAAAAATAAAGAACATAATGCTACGATAGTATTATTATTTTTTAAATTAGCATTAATGGATAAACAAAAAATTACTAGTAATAATGATAAAGTTGATAAAATATTAGGTTTATTAAGAGATTTTTATCTATCCGAGTATACATTTATATGTACATATTTAGAAAAAAAAAGTTTAGAAACAGAAAGTTTAGAAAAAGAAAGTTTAGAAAAAGAAAGTAATCTTTGTTTATTTAGTCATGGTGGAATTAGTAAAGAATTTTTAAATATTCCTGTAAATTCTGATTATAAATTTACATTTACTAAATCAGTAAACCTAGAAGTAAAAGTAGAAGATGAAACAACACAAGCAGCAGAATTAGAAGCACAACAAAGACAAGCAGCAGAATTAGAAGCACTAAGACTAAAAGCACAAAAACAAGCAGCACAACAAAGACAAGCACTAAACCAAGCAGAACAACAAAGACAAGCAAAAGAAGCACAAAACCAAGCAGAACAACAAAGACAAGCACAAGAAGCACAAAACCAAGCACAAGCAGCAGAATTAGAAGCACTAAGACTAAAAGCACAAAAACAAGCAGCACAACAAAGACAAGCACAAAACCAAGCACAAGCAGCAGAATTAGAAGCACTAAGACTAAAAGCACAAAAACAAGCAGCACAACAAAGACAAGCACAAAACCAAGCACTAAAAGCACAAAGACCAGCAAAACGTATAAATGTAAAACAAGAAGAAGAAGATGCACTAAAACTACATTTTGAAATTTATTTAAAATTTATAATTGATAATTATAATATTAATGATAAAATTAATGATATTATTAATAAAAAAACAAACATCAGTGAAATTAATTATTTATTTTTTTTTGATTATAAAACAGAAGATTATAACTCAAATATAGCAAATATTAATCAAATATTTTCAGAAACAGGAAAAGGTATAGAACCACGCGTTATAGCTAAAACAAATAAACTAATAACAGATATAAATCATGAAAATTATTTAAAAGTATATAAATATATTATATTTACAATATTATTATTAAAAATAGGTAAAAACATTAAAAATTTTGTTAACCAAACACAAATTGACGGAATTATTGGACCACTAGGAAAAAATGAATTTAATTTAAAAAATACACCTGAAAATATACAATTAATAAAAATACAAGATTTTTTTATATATATTAAAAAAATAGAAATAGATAAAATACACAAAGATGGAAGTCTTATAAACACAACATTTACTACATTTTCAAAACAATTTAATTACTATAATGAAATTATTAATAAAATTATGAAATCTAAAAACGAAATATCAAAAGAATTAAATAAAAATGGAAATGTAATAGCTAAACAAAATATAGAGCTTTTTAATAAACCGCCACAAAAAGGTGGTTATTATTTAACATCAGCAATTGATCAAATATTTGAAAATACAATAATTAAACAAAAAATAAATAATTATAATCAAAATTATAAAAATAAAATAAAAAATGTTTTAAATACTAATTATGATAATAATTATACATGTATAGATTCTGATTTATTATATATATTAGCTACTACTGCAAATTTCTCTTTACAATTAAAAGATGAAAAAGATAAAAGCAAAAAATTTACACATTTACATACTCCTATATTACCTGGGTTTATTAATTTAAGAGATTCTGTTGTATTTTGTAAAAAATATAATGTATATAATTTTTTTGGTCATGTTCCAGGTAGTTATGGTCCAATAGTTGATAAATTTAATAATACAAATGAAAATCCAACAACTATTACATCTAATAATACATATAATATTAATTGTGATATATCTAATACTTTATTAAATAAATTTGATACTGTTGATATAACCAAACCAAATTTTTCATACTTAAATTTAGATTTAAAACCAGGTTTACAGGATTTACGTTTATTTAATAATACTAAGATTTATTTTATAAATAAAGAACAAAATATAAAAAATATACAAACTATATTAAATACTGATAAAATGTTGGAATCTAATAATAATCATGATTTAATTTTAAATTATTTAAATTTTGAACATATAATTAAAATTAAACAACAAAATGCACAAAATACACAAAAAAAAGAAAACGAAAAAATACAATTAAGTTTTATAGGATTATATAAAGACCACTATGTTTTTACTTATATGGATAAAAAATATGATATACAATTTTATATAATAGATGAATCAAGTATGACTGGAAAGTCTGTAGAAGAACAAAAAAACATTTTTAACTATGAATTAAAATATGACAACTTAAGAGAATTTGACAAAAAGCCTTTAATTGCATCAGGTGGAGGTAGAATAATGACAAGAAGTAAAAGAGATTTAAAAAAAAGAAAACGCACTAAAAATAAACAATTAGATACTAAATTTTTAAAAAAAAATTTAAAATCTAATAAAAAAAAAAAAAGAAATTCATTTAAAAATTCTATACAAACTAGACAAATTAATAGTCATAAACAAAATAAAACAAAAAAACTTAGTTATATGTAATTAATTTAACATTTAGTAAATTATTATAATTAATTTGTAATTTAACATTTAGTAAATTATTATAATTAATTTGTAATTTAATATTTATAAAGTTTTTTAAATACATATTTTTTTATAATATTTATAAAGTTTTTTAAATACATATTTTTTTATAATTTTTATAATTTTAAAAATTAAAATAATAATTAATAATAATAATGACTAGTAAAAAAAAAATATCACAAATGTTAACTAATAATATTATAAATAATTATGATGGTTATATAACTGATAATGATGATTATATAACTGATAATAATGATAATAATGATAATTATAATGGTAATAATTTATTAACATCAAATAATAATGTTTTAGAGGTAAAAAAAAAAAAACCAATACCTAAATTATATAGAAAACGAACACCAAAACGTAATTACAAATCAAAGATTTTAAGTTCAGCAAAGCAAATGCGTAATATAATTAAAAAACAAAGTATTTCTAATGTCGAAACTAATAATTTACAAAATATAAAAAATATTTTACAATCTAGAAAATTTAAAAAACCTAGAAAATCTAGAAAACCTAGAAAATTACAAATTACACAAACTAATTTTAAAACAAAAAAAAATGGAAACAAATCATTAAAAGACATAATTATTAATTCTATTATAAATCCTTCTAAAAATAAAAAACATTTATCATTAACAAATCCTAATGTATCATTAACAAATCCTAATGTATCATCATTAACAAATCCTAATGTATCATCATTAACAAATCCTAATGTATCATCATTAATAAATCCTAATGTATCATTAACAAATCCTAATGTATCATCATTAATAAATCCTAATGTATCATTAACAAATCCTAATGTATCAGTATATAAATCTATATTAGAAGAAACAAAAAAACCTGTATTAAAAAAATATAAATTAGGTAAATGTCCTAAATGTAATAAAATACATATAATACAATCAAATAATAGTAATGAAGAAACTGGATATAATAGTGATAATGAATATGATGAAACTAATGAAACTAACATATTAAATAATCAAAAACCTAAAAAGCATAAATTTCGTAAATCTAGTGTAAATTATAGTAGTTTAACAGTAAATGGAAAAACAAACGAAATAGGTAAATATGAAATAAATAATTCGGATAATCCATATGTAATTAAGGGTTTAATATTAAATGGAAAAAAACTAGTAGGTAAATCTTTACGTGTATAATTTTATATTTTTTTATAATAATTTAATTTAATTTAATTTAATTTAATTTAATTTAATTTAATTTAATTTTTATAATTTTTATAATTTTTATAATTTTTATAATTTTTATAATTTTTATAATTTTTATAATTTTTATAATTTTTATAATTTTTATCTATAAATTTAATAATAAAGTTGATAACATATTAAACTAATATTTTAAACAAACATATAATAAATATCCAAAACTGATAAACAGATGACACAGTTGATAAACAGATGACACAGTTGATAAACAGATTACACAGATGATAAACAGATGACACAGTTGATAAACAGATGACACAGTTGATAAACAGATGACACAGTTGATAAACAGATGACACAGATGATAAACAGATGACACAGTTGATAAACAGATTACACAGTTGATAAACAGATTACACAGTTGATAAACAGATTACACAGTTGATAACCTAGATACACAACTGATAAACAGATTACACAGTTGATAACCTAGATACACAACTGATAAACAGATTACACAACTGATAACAGATGACACAACTGATAAACTAAATTATTTAACTTAAGAGAGATTAGTTATAAAATATATGATTTAATTAATTTATTCCAATATGTTATATATAATTTATTATAATTATATTTACCATTTAAATGATTTTCCTTAAATTGATTAATTATTTTATTCATATTTATAATATTAATTTCTTTCCAATCGTTAATTATCCAAACTGGTAAATTATCAAACAATGGATTTAAAAAACTAGATGATACAATAGGTATACAACCTAATATTAATGCTTCCCATGTTCTATGGCAATCTACACCATTGCCTTTTGGACTAATTATAAATGTATAATTTATTTGATTTTTCCATGACATGTTACGATTTATAAATTTTTTTTCATAATCTATTAAATTTTTATTTATTGTATTAATGGCATTTATTCTATCATAAGCGTATCTAGTTTGTAATTGAAAATGCATATTTGAATACACTTTATTATTTCTTTCCCAAAATGGTTTTCCTAATTTTGTAATCTGTATTAATTCTTTTTCTTGGTCTATTGGAGATGAATAATTACCCCAATCATGATTATTTATATTTTCATTTATATTTATATTTTCATTTATATTTATATTTTCATTTATATTTATATTTTCATTTATATTTTTACATGATATTAAATTTAAAGTATGATAATCTAAACCTAATGGTATTTGTGTTATTTTATTATTTTTATTATTTTTATTAATAGAACAATTTTGTGCAAATATATGTTTACATTTATTATCATTTATTAATAAATTAAATATTAATTTATTTTTCATATCATCTGGAAAAGTAAAATAACCATCATTTATTATTAATATATAATTGAAAATTATATTATTATCTTTATTTATTTTTTTATTTTTTTTTAAATTATTTATAATATTATTTAATATTTTAAATATATTAGGTAAATTTATTAAACATAAATGGATTATATATGTGTTTTTTACATTATTTATATTTTGTAAATTATTTACATCTAAATAATTATTTATATTTTTTTCATTTGTTATAGGATTATTACTATGAATATCAGATAAATATATAAATCCTCTTGATGAAATATACTTACATAAATTATAATTCATATCTTTAATTTATATCTTATAATTCTATTTAATTTATATCTTTTAATTCTATTTAATTTAAATTTTATAATTCTATTTAATTTAAATTTTATAATTCTATTTAATTTAAATTTTATAATTAAATAGAATTACTATATATTTTATTAATATAAATTAAATATAGGACAACAATAAATATAAATTAATGCTTTATTTTTATATTTAGTTTCTATATGAAAATTTAGATGCTCACATACTTCATTTGTATATATTAAATTTAATTTATTTAATGTATTAACTTCTTTATTAATTTCTTTATTAATAAATTTATTTACATTATGATTAATATTATTTATTTCATTATATGTTAAATTATGATTAAAATTATTAACACTTTTATTAGATGGTAAATAATAGTTAGAGCCATTATATTTACTATTTATAAATTTTTCTAATCTATATATTGCAAATCCACCAAATGCACTATCTACTTCTAAATAATTATTATTTTTTTTAGTTTTTGTTTTTTTAATTAATATTTCTATTCTATTTCTTAATTTATTTATATAATTTATACATTTATTTCTAGGTTGAAATCCCCAACAATGTTGAATTATTAAATTGTCTAAATATGCCCATATATCATAATAATATTCTTTATTATTATATATTGATGAAAAACTAATTGCATCCCAATTATAATTTGTATTTAATTTTATATTATTATCTATATACACATTATTATCTATATACACATTATTATCTATATACATATTATTATCTATAAATACATTATTATCTATAAATACATTATTATCTATATGCACATTATTATCTATAAATACATTATTTAATATATTTAAATTAATTTCATTACTACAAACATCATCTGCATCCATAACTATCATATATGAATTATTGATATGATTTTTTTTATTATTAATATTATTAATATTATTATTATTGTTATTGTTAATATTGTTATTGTTAATATTGTTATTATTGTTATTGTTAATATTGTTATTATTGTTAATATTGTTAATATTGTTATTGTTAATATTGTTATTATTATTATTGTTATTGTTAATATTGTTAATAGTATATAAATTATTAAAATATTGTAAAATATAATTCATGTATGCATTTCTAGCTCTAGATATATTCCATGTTCTGTAATCAGTTAATCCTTCTGTTTTTAATTCTATTATTGTAATTTTTACAAAATTATTAATATTACTATTAATATTAGTAATTTTTAAATTATATTTTAATTCACATTTGTCTTTAAATATTTTACATAATAATAAAGTATTATCAATAGATTTATCATATGAAAAAATTATCTCAATATTAGTAAAATAATTATTCTTATAAAAATTATTTACTATTAAATCTAAATTTTTAAAAATACTAATTAAATATTTATACACATTTTTTACACATAAACATATAAATAATGTTTTTAATTTAATTACATCGTTTTCTTTCATTTCTTTCATTTCTTTTATTTCTTTCATTTTTTTCATTTCTTTCATTTCTTTCATTTTTTTCATTTCTTTCATTTCTTTCATTTTTTTCATTTCTTATTATTTAAATTATTAAAAATATTAATTAATATACTTATAAATTAAAATTGTTTTTACTAATTTAAAATTAATTATAAATTAATTCTTAACTCTTTTACAAAAAAATATTTAAAACATACAAAACTTAAAACTCTAGATATAATTTTAAAAATGAATAAAATAAATAATACAAATAACTCAATTAACACAATTAACACAAATAATACAAATAATACAAATAACTCAATTAACACAAATAATACAAATAATACAAATAACTCAATTAACACAAATAATACAAATAATACAAATAATGTAAATAATGAAAATAATGAAAATAATGTAAATAATTATCTAGATGTAAATAATGTAAATAAAACACATATAAATAATTATTATAATTATGCAATTGTAGTTGCCCATTCTATACCTGAATATGGTATTGGTATTAATAATAAATTACCTTGGTATTTACCAGAAGATATGAAACATTTTAAAGATATTACAGCATATGAAGGTAGATATAATAATGGTGTAAATATTGTAATTATGGGACGTAAAACATGGGAAAGTATACCAAAAAGTGTAAAACCATTATCAAATAGATATACTATTATTATTTCTAGAAATGAATCATTATGTAATGAATTTAATACTTTAACTACTGAAAAAGAATATTGGTGTTCATGGGTTAATTTACCTATTATTTTAGATAAATTACAAAATTCTGGTTTATCCAAATTTGTGTATTTTTGTGGTGGTTCTGAAATTTATGAATTAGCTTTAAAAGATTATCCAATTACTAAAAGTTATATTACTGAAATTTATTTAAATACTAGTAAAAAAATGAATGATTTTGATACATTTTTTCCAAAATATAAACCTTATAATTGGTTAATAAATAGTCATAATATGGATAATCTTAATAATACATATAAATTACATTTATCTGATGTATCAAAATTTAAATCTTATTTTGATAAAAATACAAATAAGAATATTTATTATAGATTTAAAGAATATGAAACATTAAATAATTTACAATGGGTTGAAAAAATACCATGGGTCGAAACTTGTGATGAAAAAATTCAATATATATCTATTATGCAAAATATTATGATTGAAGGTATTGAAAGAACTGATAGAACTAATACTGGAACTATTTCATTATTTGGAACTAGACAACATTATACATTAACAGATACTTTTCCTTTATGTACAACTAAAAGAATATTTTTTAGAGCTGTATTTGAAGAATTAAAATTATATTTAAGTGGTAAAACAGATAATGGAATTTTAAATGAAAAAGGTATAAATATATGGGATGGAAACACTACACGTAAATTTTTAGATAATAGAGGATTAACTAATTATCCTATAGGTGATATGGGCGAAACTTATGGATTTAACTTTTTACATTTTGGTGGAGAATATAAAGATTGTAAAACTAATTATACTTCCGAAAATGGATATAATCAATTAGACAATGTTATATATTTACTTAAAAATGATCCAACGTCTAGACGTATTATTATTAATTTATGGAATCCATCTACATTAAATAAAGCATCATTACCATCTTGTTTATTAATGTATCAATTTTATGTAGATACACATGCTAAATTATTACATTGTCAAATTTATATTAGAAGTAGTGATTATTTTCTAGCTAATAATTGGAATACATGTACTGGTGCTTTACTTGTTTATATGCTATGTTCTTTAAACGATATTAATTTAACACCTGGTAGTATAACTACTATTACTGGTGATACTCATATATATAAAACACATATTAAGCAAGTAAATGAAAATTTAATTAGAGAACCTGTACCATTTCCTAAACTTGTAATTGAAAATTCAACAAGTAAAAATAAAAAATTTAACAATATTTTGGATATTCAATTTGAAGATTTAAAATTATATGGATATACACCACAACCTAATATTTCTGCTAATATGGCTATTTAAATATTTTATTTTTTAGTTTTAATTTGTAAATTTTTATTTTTAGTTCTAATTTGTAAATTTTTATTTTTAGTTCTAATTTGTAAATTTTTATTTTTAGTTTTAATTTGTAAATTTTTATTTTTAGTTTTAATTTGTAAATTTTTATTTTTTTTAATTATTATTTTATTTTACAAAAATAGTTTTATACAAAAATTAAAAAATGATTCTAGATGATTTATATTATTCTAGATTAATTATTTTATTTTATTTTATTTTACAAAAATAGTTATATACAAAAATTAAAAAATGAGTCTAGATGATTTATATTATTCTAGATTAATTATTTTATTTATAATTTGTAATTTTTTATTCTAGATGATTTATATTATTCTAGATTAATTATTTTATTTATAATTTGTAATTTTTTATTCTAGATGATTTATATTATTCTAGATTAATTATTTTATTTTACAAAAATAGTTATATACAAAAATTAAAAAAGGATTCTAGATGATTTATATTTTTGCTAGATGATTTATATTATTCTAGATTAATTATTTTATTTTACAAAAATAGTTTTATACAAAAATTAAAAAATGATTCTAGATGATTTATATTATTCTAGATTAATTATTTTATTTATAATTTGTAATTTTTTATTCTAGATGATTTATATTATTCTAGATTAATTATTTTATTTATAATTTG
>Ga0307983_1000147_pt1 | contig 37426 bp, 34 predicted proteins | sample OrgLakmetagen991_FD_201845 | JGI IMG/M metagenome (GOLD analysis project Ga0307983, IMG submission 201845) | Saline water microbial communities from Organic Lake, Antarctica - #991 | ecosystem: Environmental > Aquatic > Non-marine Saline and Alkaline > Saline | place: Antarctica: Organic Lake...
TTTCACATTCTACGACCTCCATAATCTCGATTGGTCTATTATCATTGATCCTTACTTTATAGAATGTGGCATATTTCTTTGCTTCTTCGAGTGATGTGAACTTACCATAATAAGCAGGTCTCTTTGCGGTGATGGCTACTAAGTAATGCATCTTAACATACATAATCTCTGTCATTATTTAAAATAAAATATTTATGCGTTAATCAACTCAACATCTCTTATTAATTCATCAACCACATTATCACCGCCTCTATCAGACTTAGGCTTTGGTTTTGACTTGGCCGCCTTCTTATTTTTGCCCGTAAATGAGTCTGCGTTGGTTACTGCTAATAATATAAATATTACCAAAATCACTATCGCACCCACTGCAATTTTTTTATCCATAGTATGTTACCTAATATTATATTTTTAACAAAAAAATATTATGTAATAAATGGGCAATTATGTGATCACTATTTTGTAAGTGGTTGAGTTTGCTACATTAGAACATATAGTTGTTACTTTGATAACATCATCAACCCTGGCACCAGTCCATATTACCATTGTATCATTAATTTTTATCTTTGGCAAATTATATTTTGGTATATTATATACACCTTGCTCTGCATCATATTCTTCATCAGTCAATACTTTATGTGCAGAGTTTATCTTGCTCATATCTACCATTATTTTGCATGGATGAACCACTCTAAATAAGAGCTTATCATTTTTACTAATTAATAAATTTATACTATTAGCAACTGTGTTATTTACTGGGCTCTCACTAAATATTAATATCTCATGAGGTTTATCAGATGGTATGCTTACATTTTTTAATAGTTTATCAAAGTATTCTTTTTTCGATAAATACGTACTTTCATCATGTAATAATATTATATCAATTGGTACCCTTAATTTATTGTTATTATTTATGATGCCTGAGGAGCTAACTTTGATGAATTTATTAAGGTCAATTTGTGACATAAATTGCTTCTCAGTATACATATTATCTGGATCTGCATATTTCCTATATTTAAGGAGAGCGAATATGTTTTTGTATAATTCGTATAACCAATGCATGATTTTATATAATAAGATTTATTCTTTCAATTATTATTTTATGCTAATATCATTTTTTATTTTTTTTTAATTATTTTCTATCCATGTATATAATAGATATTATGAGTAATCCACAAAATTCGTTCCTCGTTCCATTCGATAAAGTGGTAGATATGATTGGTTTATCTTCAACTGCAAGGTCTGCATGTAGCTTCTGGATGACTTTGTCCATCGTTGCTCTCGTAGTCATCATCTTCTTATATTTCAAACATGAAGAGGTCGTCCGCGTTAAGAATGTACAAATCAATGCACTACGACAAAAACTAGGTGCACCCATGGCAAGTGGCAAAGAATCCTTCAGTGGATCAAGTGGCATTGAACAAGAGTTTGATGAGTATGAATTTGGCAAATCTTTCTGTGGAGGTAAGGTAGAATATGGAGATTTTGCATGTGCCGGTGGTAATGTCAAGATTGGACCAGATGATGCATATGCTTACCAAGTTAAACAAATTATGAATGACAAGACTGCTTTCGTCTCTGATGCCGACAAGAAGTGGTATATCATGAATTACCCAGATCAAGTCAAGAGAGAGAACCCAGAATGGTTCAATCAATTCCCCGAGCTCAAACCACCAGGTTATCAAGAATCCTTTAGCCCAAATAGATTAACAAGACTTGCACAAGGACTATCCAACACATAAAAAAATAATAATAGTGCACTACTTAGACATTATCCATTATATCACATAATGTATCTACGTCTTCACATATTTGGTCGTCACTAATTAAGATACGCCATTCCTTGACAAATTCGTCCATTGCTATTTTTTTGTCTTCTTCATCCATATCTACGCATTCAGCCATGAACTTATGAAGTTTAGTGATTAGTGGTTTCTTGGATTCTATATATGCCTCATCTTTCTCTACTCTTTGCATATTGAACTTAAATAGCTTCCATGGCATCATAGCGAAGAGCACATCACCATTCTTTTCAGCACGATTAAATTGGATACTAATCAGCTTCTCTATATTTTTTGCAGTAAATTTAGATTTACTATGGACTTTGTTAGATTCTAAGCTATTGGATTCTTTGCCATGTATTACCTCAGCTTTTTCTATATCATCACTGGCAAAGATCTGTGTATAATCTGACCTAAGTATTTTACTATTTACTATTAGCTTAAAGGTCTCATACAGTAATTTACTGGACATCTCACCTATATCATTTAATTCATCACCTAAATCAGCAGGGCATGTAAATCCTTCACTCTCTAGCAAATCACAATAATCTTTGCTTAGATGGGGTATAGATTCTTTTTTAATGAATACGAAGATTAAGCCAAGCGCAATTGGTTTACATCTTGGTATTGTGGTTCGTGACTCTTTGCGCATACAATCTACGTCTTTATTAATTACCTCTCGTTCACATTGATTTGTCCAATCTAGATCACTAAATTTGCATCTTCTAAATGAACCCTCTGCAAAGATGGCAAACTTAGTGGGGCTAATTATATTCATGCCACCTTGCATCTGTGCTATGTAATTAGCTGGTACCTTACCAATTTGCACATTCCTAGCTAATGGGCACTTAAACTCAAATAGTGTCACTGAGTACTCATTATTGGGATCATCGCTTGCTTTATCTTTGACCACAGCAACCCCATCTGGTGAGCATGCAAGACCCCAATCAGTCATAAAGTATGCATTTTGTGCATAAATAATAGTACCAGTCTTATAAGTAACTATGCTAGTAATCACTGGTTCAAATACATTACCCCATACTGTATATAGATTACCATCAAACACTACCATACCAAATTTGCTTAATAAACAGTCATATATATCTTGGAATATGTTCTCACCAAATGCCGTACTTAGTTCACTGCACCCAATTACCTTCGTGCGACCTTTCTTCCAATCGAGTGTACCTTGAACACGACCACGCGTGCTATAATTTAATATAAACTCAAGTATATTTTTTTCAAGAGTAGTATACTCCATAATGAATGTATTTATTGTTTTACCAAATCAATTATTTATATCAAAAGATAGAGCTGATATACTAAAGATGTACGATAGTATATATATTTATGAGCAAGAAGATCCTAGCATAGCTAACCCAGGTATTAATAAGAGGTTAGTTATGCGGTACTGTACTTGGCTTAAATCACTCAATCCTAATACACGGGTGATCAACCCACAAAAGATGACTAGCAAGGATTACTTAGAGCACTTGGTTGGTATTAAGAAGCAAGTCAACCTATTTAAGCCCACTAATTATTACTTGTACAGAGATAAGCTAATGGCATATACATTCCATGGCATCAGTGCTAACATCTTGACCAATACTAATTATGAGTTAGACAGCATATTTTTGATTAATAATAGTTCTGTATGGAAGAAGTGCAAGGATGCGAGTGAGCTTAGCTTCGATTCATTCCACAATGTCTTCGTGCGCAAAGTTAAGTCATTAGATACTAATAATGTGCTACTTAAGGCATCAAGAGACATTTATGACCAATTTACACCTCAATTTATCTTAGATAACATAAGCACACCAATGCAAGATTTAGTGATACCAAATAGTGCCAAAGATGATGGCTTTACTTTATTTATAGATAAATTAGTAGAGAAGCATATCTCATCTAACATAATTAACAAAGGTAAAAATGACATATTTAGCAATAATATCATTACTTTGTTAAATCATGGACTAATCACTATGAAAGATTACATACTCAAAATTAGTGAGATGTATAGCTTAGCAAAGAAATTACCACGGGGTGTATCTAAGAGAATCCGCACAGAATTAATACATTTATGCATCTATAATTACTTATATGTGATATATAATATGGCATGCAATGATGAGTATAATAATGGTAAAATTGGTGACGTTAAGGATGTTCTTATTCCATGCATAGATAAAGATGCAAAGAATTACTCACCTCATGCAGTCATTAATTTCTTGAAGACGAAACCTAAGGCAGATGAATTCATGAAATTTGTGAGTGGTACTAAGTGGATGACTAATTGGATGGCATATTCATTGTGGAAGTTTCATCGGGGCTAACCACATTGAATCTGAGCTTATTACTCTGGCAAACACTAAATATAAAGAATAATACTATTAATACTATTAATAATTCTTTGGTGCCATTCATTTTATACTAATTTAAATAAATATTGTTGGGGGTTTATTAAGTAATTATGTTAATTTGTGATAAAGAAGTGAGATTGCTAACTATTTACTATGACCCAAATGATATTGATTCATGCATCGATCAATTCTCTGATTATATAAGCGATTCATTTGTTTTGTGTGATAAAAATCAACTAAAAGAGATGGGCATAAGCTCATTCGAGCGTGACATAGGTTATAATATAACATATTTTTATGCTGACCTTGATACAACAGAAAGTATTGATCATAAATTTAATGATATTAATGAGAGATATGCTAGGTGTGCAGTTATGCACTTCTATATCTTGAATTTTGAGAATTACTGTCTAAGTGGTGGTAATACTGCTGTATTCAAAGCTGCTAAAGCTGCAAAGTGTGTAACTCAATTCCAAGACCTTGAAATCACTATTAATACAGATGTGCCAAATGACTTTGATAGATGTGATAATGATGAACAAAAGTATCTAGATTTAATGGAAGAAATATTAGAGCAGCCACTATGCGAGAATCGCACTAGTGTTAAAACCAAGAGATTATTTGGCAGGTCATTATCCTATGATTTATCTGGTGGCAGGATTCCATTGATGACCACCAAACATGTGAGCTTAAGGTTAATCGTTGAAGAAATGCTGTGGATGCTCAGAGGTCAAACCAATAGTAAGATACTCGAAGAAAAGCATGTTAATATATGGAAAGGTAACTCAACCAAAGAATATTTGAGTAAGCAAGGATTAGATTATGATGAAGGTGAGCTTGGTCCTATCTATGGTTTCCAATGGCGTAACTTTAATGGCAAATATCCAATGAACAAAGATAAGCTGTCTGAAGCATCAACTGGTCTTGAAGGTGGTATAGATCAGCTCAAAGAGGTAATTAAGCAATTAATTAATGATCCATTCAGCCGCAGAATTATTATGAGTGCATGGAATCCATGCCAACTAAGCCAAATGGCACTTCCACCTTGTCATTTAATGGTTATCTTTAGTGTATCAAAACAAGCAAATAAACCTAATAATAAGTTATTATTATCAACTCACGTGATTATGAGATCAAATGATATGTTCTTGGGCCATCCATATAATGCTGCATTCTATGCAATCTTAACTCATTTGATTGCTAAGTTGGTTGATATGCAACCTAACCAGATCCAATTCTCGATTACGGATGCTCACCTTTATGAAAATCAGCTTAGTGCTGTTAGATCTCAACTAGAATTGGTGCCATATAGGTTCCCTAAGTTTAACCTAGACCTAAGCAGGTACTCATTGAAAGATATAGGTAATTTAGATGCAGAATATACTGAGCTTGATAAGATAATTAATAGCCTAGATGCCAAAGATTTCACTGTAGACAAAAAATATAAGGGCTTAGTAATAACAGTGCCCATGATCGCATAATAATAAACTCAATTTTAACATATATATTTTTTTGATTATAATATAGTGATGTCAAAGATTAGTGATGAATATATTCAAGTGACTAGAGATCCAAGACAAATCGATGGTGACACAGCTGATATTATAGTGCCGAATGCAACGATTGATACTGTCAAAGCTAAGAATATATCAGCTCAAGATGGTGCAACTTTAACGATTGAAACCGCAACCATCAATACACCAACATTAGTGACACCAACATTAACTAATGCAGTAATTAATGGCACTGTTAGTGGTACAGCACTCAATGTCGCAAATGGCATACCCACACTCAATGCAGATTCTAAATTAACAGCAGGCATAATAGCAGACTTAGATAATGATGGCACTAATTTATCATACAAAGATCAGGTGGTGTCTAGTACTGATTGGGTAAACACGAGAGATGGCACGATTAATGTTAATGCAACTGGTAACCTAGAAAAAATAAGTGGATTTAGGCCACCACTCGAGATATTAGAATTCTCCAGTGGTACTACTAATATAAACATTAGTGCTAACTTTTGCACGACCATAATCACAGAATCCGAGACTTTTGCAGCCAATACATCATCAACCTTGGCTGGATTAAATAATACATCAGCAGATATAGGCAAAATCAAGAATATTGTAGTCAGGGATCTATCATCAGCAAAGACATACTCAGTTAATATAGATGCTGGCACTGAGTTAAGAGATGCATTTGGCACTTCAATATCTACCATCCAATTTACAAAGATATGTCAGAGTGTACAATTAATTTGGCTTGGTACTATGTGGGCTGGTTTAGGAAGTGGTGCCACATTTGTTGAAGCTTAACCACTCTTCCTTGCAATCATGATAATAATGAAGATAATCACTAAGAAGAAGAATATACCACCAACCACAATCAAAACTATAGACCAGGTTGGCAATACTGGGCCTGCACTTCCACCACTTTTTTTGTTGGCAGGATCGGGCTTATCCTTTGGTTTAGTGGCAGGGTCATCACCTAAATAATTAGCTGGATCAAGTGGGTCAAATTCTGGATCATCTGGATTAAGTGGATCATCTGGATTAAGTGGATCATCTGGATTAAGTGGATCATCTGGATTAAGTGGATCATATGGATTAAGTGGATCAGCTGGTTCATCTAGTGGATCAGCTGGTTCATCTAGTGGATTATCGGGGTTAAATAGTGGGGTATCCTTCTTATTTTCAGTATTAGCTGCATCCACTAATTCAGCATCATCATGTGCCATCTGCACGTCATCCTCAATAATTTGTGCATCAGATAATATCTCATTTATGTCTAACATTAGTGTGGTACCTATTTTTTGTAGTTTTGTGTTAAGTATTCCATCAGTGAACACTACCATCTCACTCTTTAGTTTCTCTAAATCAACAGAGCTAGATTTGCGCCTGCTAACAAATTTGCTTTGCTTATCCATAACTAATTTTATATCTGAGCTAATGGTGGTAACTATTTTCTCTGCTTTAGCCGCCAAAGCCTTAACCCTGTCTGCATTTACTTCTAACATAGCCTGGTCTAATAATGGCATATCATTCAAGATTTTGCTCTGTATATTATCTAGCTCAGCCATGATTCCTTCAGCTTCAATCAAATCTGAGTTTAATGTTTTGAGCCCAGTGCTAAGTAACAAGAATCTTTTATCTATCTCATCTTGGACATCTTGAACAACATTACCACACTGCTGTACAATATTTTGATCCAAGAAGCTAGCATTACCACCTGCATTGGCACTGATTACTACATTGCAGTTAATTTGGTTGCATCCACCTTTGCGGGCTTCATCCTGACCTTTGGATACATAAGCACGTGAATCATAGCAGTTAACATCTGTGCATACGGGCATGTTACCATCCATAGCCACCGGTGATAGGTAACAATTGCAAAATGGGTCATCCAAGTATTTTTGTCCATTATTACAGTATGCTTTGGCTGATACATCACATGCACCGGGATTATTAACACACCAACTTTTGCATGCTGGGCTTGGTCCTTTAGTTGAATCAAATCTTACACAGTGCTCATTGGCCACTTTAGATATCTCACTTGAATATTTAAGTATATGTTCATCTTCTTCGGCCTCACGATCCTGAGGATAAAATATGTCTAAGAATTTTGAGCAGTATTCATTATCTAGCTCATCTTTGAAGCATAATTCTGCGATGTATACTTTATTAGATATTTGGGCATCGATTGCTGGTGTTTTGGCTAAGCCATATCCACGGCATATCTCTGCACTTTTGTTAGCTTCCATCCTTTCAATCTTGTACCTGCCAATATTTTGAGCACTAAATTTCTCTATCTTTAGTGGGTTAAATATCTTGCGGATTCGCTTTGATAAATTAGAGTTACTCATGAATTTCTCTATTGGGCTTTGTTGGAATGCACTTTTAGTGGAGCAAACTCCAGGTAATGCAATTGCTTGGCAAAGTGGTATTTTACTTATATCAGCACCTACCTTGCCATTAGTGATGAATGCACATGGACCACCTGTTAATTCACCAGTACAGCACTTCTCTATGGCACTAGTTCTTAGTACAACCGTATATGCCACATAGATATCTTCGGGTATGCGACCATAAGATGTATTAATAGAGTATACCTCATGTGGCATCTCTTGGAATTCTGTATGCTTATGTCCACCGCCTTTACCTCTAAATAATTGTACATCACCTCTATCCCATTCCCACAGTAGATTACCTAAATTATTAACGGCTTCTTTGTACGCAACAAAGCTATAAAAAGATCCTATGGTCATTGTATTCTTTATTTTAGTGACTAATTGGTTATTAGAGTCATCAATCTCTATATCTAAGCCCGCATACTTGCACTTAATCTTTGTGCCAGACCTTACATCATTTGGGTATAATTCTAGCCAATGTTTTAGCTCACCATTAATATCTTTAATACCAAATACACCATTTTTATTTAGAGTATAACTAGCTCGCCTATCTCGATTACCCCATGTATCTTTGCTATCTCTTAGTTTTTCACTAATTAGATGATATAATGTTGATGGCAAATATGAGCATGGCATAACTATCTTCATACTTGAGCAATCCTCTATATTTATACCAGTTGTCTTTGTACCAAAACCTTCCATACTATATATATGATGAAAAAATAAATTTATTTAACATAATTATTAGAAATGATCATTTCTTTGGTCCATCAACAGCACTAAGTTTTTTGTTCATTTTATAATAAATAACCGTAAATATTATAGACAAAACTATGACAAAGATCAGGAATGCAGCTGATATAGAGATTACCATTATCATGGTGCTATCATCTGACCCACTGTCTTTGGCACTAGCAGTACCACTTGCTTGAGCATTGACAGTTACTTCATTATTATTATTTGAGCTACTATATGATGAATTAGATGATGATTTCTCTGATGATTCTTCCATCACTAACCCAGGATAATCATCATCTTTATCCATAAATAATTCTTTGTATGTAGAATCACTGCCACCACTGCCATTTTTTGGTTCACTGGCATCACATCCTTCACCACAGCAACTATTGGTGTACTTGCCCAAAATCATGCTAGCAGTGTTAGCTTCATCTAATCTCACTGCATACTTTTTACACGTGTCTGACAGGGCTAAATCTGCACAGCCAGCCATTTCACCTAAGCATGGCATATATGGCAAATCATTATTTGGCACATCATTATCATCAGGTTCATCATCTTCATTAATAATAACACATTGGCTGTTAACTAACCTATCTTTGTGGCATGAATTCTTCACAAATTCATCATTGATCTCTACATTGAATATTAAATAGTGCAAAAATGAGCCAAACTCACTTAGCTCACCTTCGATCATGACATCAGAACTATCCCATAAATATAGCATATCCTTGGAATACTTAGATCTTGGTATCTTATCATCTTTAGCCCGCCAAATATAATCAACAGATTTGTCATACTTACGTGGGTACTTATAATCTACATCTAATGTCTTGTTTTTGTACTTTATTTGACCTTTAAACCCATTACGATTCTCAGCATGATCTAAGTAGTAAGTTAAGCTACCACTATTTCTGTTGAATGCTAGCATCGTATTAATTATTTTGGGTGTAAGCTTGAAGCCTTTGGTGTATCTATTATTATAATAATAACCAAGCACGCGATCGGCTAATTCACCCGAAAGGTTGCCCTCTACTCTCAACTTTGCAGTATAATGATTGGAGCCACTCATTTATATTAACTCAAATATTTTTTATATTTTATATTTTATTATTATTATAATTATAAATGGCAAACCCAAAAGTAGTATTGTTCGTTATGGCATGTGCGGTAATATTGGTGATAGCAATTGTGGTGCTATTCGTTTTAGGCGCAAATGGTACTTTTGACAAATTTACTGTTAGTAGGACACCCCAAAATAGATTCACCATGAAGAAGCTCGGTGCACGAAAAGTACCATATGAAGGTATGTCCCACCGCAAAAGAGATCGTGGGAACCCATATTACCCCGTAGAGGGATTTAATAACTTAGTATTTGATCAACCAGAATTCGCAGATGAAGACCCAGATACATTCATTAATACATTCCATAAACCAACCACAATATATTGAATTAAATATTAATTTACATATGTAAATGAGCTTATCATTATCAAATCTCAGAGTAAACAGGGTAAACAGGGTAAACATGGTAACCAATTTAGCAGTAAACCCAAGGCATTCCTTCGAGGTAATGAAAAATGAATTGAATGAAAATGTTATAAATGAAGGCCAATCAAATATGGCGGGTGACACATTTGATAAATTTGCTAGCCTAAAGAATAAGAGCTGCATATCATACGGCATTGCATGCTTTAGAATAATAGATGATAATATACAATTACTTATGATTAAGAAGAGGTGTACATATGAATTCATTGAGTTTAGCAAAGGTAAGTATCCAATTGGTGACATAAGAAAGAATAAAGATATAAAGAAGATACTGCATGACAAATTTAGTAAGATGACCATTGAAGAGAAGCTAGACATTTATAATTTAGATCATAGTAGAATCTGGTGGAGGTCTCACTTTAACTTCACTGATACAAAGCAGTATGGATACTCCAGAAATAAGTTCAATGAGATGTTCGTGAAGAAAGATAATGGTATCTTCTTACGTAAGATGCTAAATAAGTCAAATAATGTTAGGCAGATATGGGAGCTACCAAAGGGTCGCAAGAATAAAAAAAGTGAGGAAGACATATTCTGCGCAACCCGTGAATTCTGTGAAGAGACCAACGTCGCAAGGAATGCATACTCATTGATACCAGAGCCAGTCATCAAGTATTCATATATTGATGGCGGTATCACGTATCATAATAAGTTATACTTAGCCATTGCAAACTCAGTATTTGAGCCAAAAATAAATTTAGAGGATAAATTCCAGGTGATCGAGCTAACAGATATTAAATGGGTTAGTGAGCAAGAGGCATATTACTTATGTGAGAATAATAAGACACTAATTAAGCCAATTATGAATGCATTCAGGTTTATAAAGAAGTATTACTCTGATAATTCTGTCCGAGGATGATCGAGCATAATATTTCATGCATAGTTTGTGCACGGAATCTTTCATACTCTTCATCATTAAGTTGAGTTATATCATCTCTCATCTTATATCTAGACCCAAATCTTCTTATTTTTTTGTCTGGAGTATTACTATTATAGATCCAGCTGCTTGCCATGTAGTTCCTTATATCTTTAGACTGTGAGTTATACCTTGGATCATGATAATATGTACAGTAATTCTTGGTGCAGCTTTTATTATATTTACAGGTCTTGATCTTGGTTGGGCTACTATTATTACTAAATATGGTACCTATGTTACCATAGAATAATTGACCATTGATTTTAAGCACGAATTGATCACTTGGCTCTACATAGTAAAGGATGCCATTGTCACCCATTTCTGCATCTTTCCAGTTGCGAACCCTCCTGGCTAAAATAGATAAATTCTTTGTATTATCACTTACATCATCATATGCTTGATATATATTAATGTTCTCAAGCTTTAAAGTAGTGTCTTTGATTTTACTATCCACTCTTTTATACTTATTTAGATCAGCCAAGATATCATTGTAAATTTGTGAATATTTACCAATATTAGTGTTAACTTCATTGTACAAAGCTTCTATCTCATGCTTCATATTAATTAGCTCATTAATATTCTTTGCATACTTATCCGCTTCAGTTATGCCAGAAATAATGTTTTTCTTGATAGTGGATGTATCCTTTTGCAAATTATCTATGATTTTGCTAAGGTTAGATTTAATATTTTTGACCATATTATTTTTCGTTATATATACATGTATTTAATTGGAGTAATTATATTATTATTGTTTCTTTGTATGTACTTTGTTGGGAAGCTCATTGAGGAGAGGAAGCAAAGGATGCGAGATAGGATATATATGTACAAACTTTTAGAGGATAGAGGTATCAATGTGAATTTTTAATTAACTAAATTATTTTTATTATTTTTATTATATATACCATGGTATCACAAAGCAAAAAATCCAAGTTGAGCAAGTCATTGAATTTAGGTAGTGCCGAAGAGAAAGAGTTACTTTTGAAGAAAGATCATAGTGATGAAGAAGCCAAAGATGTTGAGGTCAAAGAAGAGGCAAAGGACATCAAGAAGGTCAAGGAACCAAAGAAAGATGAAGACAAAGACTGGTCTGCATATTATGATGCAAAGAAAGGTGCGCTCACTGAATATCAGATTAAGCAGATCTCTGAAATCTTGAACAATGCATCCAAGAAGAAAGAGAAGTATGAAGCAGCTAGTAAATCTAACAGAGATCATAATAAGAATATCCAAACTGTGATTGGGGTCTTGTTAGCATTAACATGTGGTGGTTCACTAATCAGTGCATTCTATACTTTGAACCCAGAAGATCCACATTTCTGGGGTAAACTCATTGAAACCTTCCTTATTTTGGTATGTGCGGTTGCCCAAGTAGTAAGCCTTAAATGGAACTTTGCACTCAAATCTGCCATGCATCATAATACATCCACCAAATTCTATACCTTAATTTTAGATACCACAGCTGATTTGGTCACCGGGGTTGACAGCCGCAAAGATAAGTGTGATGAATATATCAAAAATTTGAATGATGTTTATGGAGATATCTGCACCGAAGCGCTACCATTATAATGAATATAATAATCATACTTAAAACCATTTATACGTTAATAATACTAGCTTTTGCTGCTTATTTAATCATAGAATCATTGTTAGCAAAAGATATGGTATGGATAATGCTACTCCCAATTTTGGTGATAGCATTAATACCTATGCTCATCACTTCTGATAGATGTATTAATAGTGAAGATGATAGTGATGATAATAGCGATAATGATGAGTTCACCCGTGCATATGGTGATCTATAAAATTGAATTATGTTAGCCAAAAAAATATGCAGTGCGTAGAATGTGTGTTTGATGATGATATAGTTATTAATATAACTAATCAAAATCAAGATATCTTAGATTCTGCTCACTATAATTTTACTATGTTTATCATATATGTATTATTATTTATGCCATTTATTATATTATTCTTTAGGTCATTTTCCTAAGAGATACGTATCTTTGGAGACCTATGTAATGTTTGTCATTAGCAGTAAGACGCCCTCCAGCTTTTGCACTCAGCACTTCTGGACTGTTGATTTTATCTAAGAAATTAGAGTTCATCTCAACAGCATATTTTTTTGCTGTAAATAGCTTAATAATGTACTCTACATTGCAAAGTGGTTCTTCATAATATTCATTAGTAAATGGCATGCGTACAGATATGGTTTGCCCACTTGGCTCTATCTTTGCACCCGAATATAGTTTCTTTATACCATACTTCTCTACGCCATTCTCCATAGCAACCCATTTTTGACCTTCATCAAGGTCACTTAACAGGTCAAATATTGCTTTGCCATCCATCACGGTGAACACAAATAATCCACCTTTGATTAATAGTGAATCTACTAACTCAACTATATTCTTAATATTTGCTTCAGTATCACATAAGTAATGCAAGGCAAAATTAGATGTGCATACATTTTTACTGTGCTTAGCGTAACCCAAATCATTTATTTTTTTGAGTAGTGAAGCATGGTCATCCTTTAGATTTGCATGCATTATTAATATCTTGATGCCAAGATCGCTTACACGCTCTCGTCTAAATTTAGATACCTTTGTCTCAAATTTAGTTCTTTTAATCATATTATACTTCCTTTGTATTAACTCTGTCAGAGCATCTATGTCATCATCAAGGAATATACCAGCTTTAATACCAGCTTGGTTATATCTCATTATGTCTCCACCTCTACCAGTACCTAGATCAATCAAGTATTCACTCTCATTTGCATTATTGTATATTATCTCACCATATATAGTCCTGTTATAGTAATTCTTTGCTTTATACATTGTTGGTGCTTCGAATGAGAAATATGATGATGGAAACTCTGATAGATCCTCAAAGAATATTGGGTTTAAGAAGTTCATGTAGATCTTCTCTGCAACCTCATAGTTATTATAGTCCTCAGCACGTTCGAATGATCTATCATCTCTTATTCTTAATAAATTCCATTCACCTAAATTATACTGTCTATACTTATCTTGATCATCCTTACTTATGGTCTTAGTTAGCTCCACCACTTTATAATTCAAGTCTTCGGCATCTGTATCATAGTAAAACATATATTCAAGTGGATTCGCCGATGGACAAAATTGTATAGGTATGTAATCTTCTTTCTTAGATTTGTACTCAGGAAATACTGTATCATAGAATTCAATGAATGATAACCCAAGCTTTCTCTTAATATTTATATGGATAGCACTAAATAGTAAATATAGTGTCTTACCTGGTTTTGGTAAGTATGGCTTAACACCTAATATATTAGCTGGCACTTTTATAGCTAAGAAATCTATGGAATTATATGCTGGTGGCTTCCACTTGTATGAATTAGTGCTCCTGTAATCGGCATCTGGTTCGGAGAATATGAGCCCATCAATTTCATAATCATACTTTGCCCCATATTTCTTCTTTAAGTATCCATGTAATTCCTTTGGTTCAATGTCTGTTGGTGGTATAGTGACAAATGTCTTCTCTACAAACTTAACATCGCCTTCACCACTACTAAATTTATCAATGACTTTGTTTAGCTCACCGATTATTTTTGATATAAAATTTATTCTTAGCTTCATCGGCATCTCATACACTTTTTCATCATTGAAGTACATAACATCAAAGATAAGCAGTGTTTTCTTCGATGGATCTTTTTCATCAGTAATAAGCTCACCTTCGCACATGAACCTCGTTAAGTCTAGTTTTACTTCGTACTCACTTAAATCTTTGTTGATTAGGTAAACTGGACTTAACCCACTATTGGCTTTCTCATAGTAAACCAATGTTCGCAAACCATCAGCTTTCTCTGTGATCATGTAACCTTTCATTGGATAGATTAATTTATGGGTTACTTTGTCTACAGTTTTCACCTGATTAAGTAACTGTTTAAGCCCTTTGCGTTTATTAAACCTAGCAAGTTCACGTTCATCTTCTATCATTAGCTTAGCACATTTCTGTATAATACTTTGGCTATTAATCGACGTAGAATAATTATTATTTATCATTCTGAATAATAAGTCTACTATCTCATCAACATCTGCTGGTTTAAGGTTATTCTTATTATCATCTGAAGGCAAATGCTCAATCTCCACCTCTAGCTTATTAGTGTGCATATTATTAATGGCACTCAAAAAGTTATCTTGGGTTAGCTCAGTGAATATTTCACTTACCATCTTCTTTAATAATGACCCACAATCAGCCAAAGTGGTTTCTTTAATAATAGTTAGATCAAATCTCCACTGATCATGTATGTATGATATTCTATTCTTAAAGCGAACAAAGGCATCCCTAGCCATATTAAATTTATCTATCTTTTCTTCAGTATTGAGATTGATAGTGTATGGTACATAACCACGAACCACTAATGGAAATAATACTGAGGTCTTCTTTATGTATTCTTCTTTGACCCTAACTGGCTTAGCTTTGGTACCTCGATATGTGATCTGCATAATTGAGTTAGCACGTGAACCACGATTACCTTGGCTCTCATCTAAATTCTTTGATATAATATTTAGTGTCTGAGATATGCCATCAAATTTGGCATCTTTTAGTTTACGAAGGTTCTCATAAACCAAAGTGAATTGTTCACGTGTGGGTTTCTTTGGCCTTATCTCTAACTCTGCATTATCAAGTGAAGCATACTTTTCTAGCATCTTCTCTAAGACCTTGCTCTCATCGTTCTTTTTATTAGTGTGTTTATGCATGATGTTATCTTATATATCAGCATTCATTTTTTTGAATAAAAAAAATAAATGATATTATGCATCAAACCTTGGCTAGATTAATTTATTAAATATTTTGCATAGGTTCTCATGCAAGTCTCGCTTACATAATTTCTTGAATCCTATCTTTGTGTATGTATTACTGTAGAAATTCCATACCTCAACTGGTAGCCACTCATCATTACCATTTAACCAAGAATATAATATGACTTGGAGACCATGATATACATTAGTTTGATGACTAAATTTAATCTCTACAATCTTAGATTTATTAGTCTTGTTATCTTTGACCATAAGATCTGCCACACCTTTTATCATTGGGTTTTGCTTATATTTATTTACCTCATATTTAGTACTGGCTGACTCATCACTATCTTCATCATCTTCGCCTTCATCACCACCACAGAATTCACTAAATTCATTAGCTCCAAACTTTGGTCTGTGCAATCCATGCTGTTCTTTCATTGTATATCTTAGCTTCTTACTCTTGCCAAATTTAGACTTAACCACACTAGATGCCCAGTCCTTTACATTATAACAGTATGGCACAAGTGAATCTAGTTCTTCAGTGAAATCCTCATTAAGTAAGAATTGCACCTCGTTAGATATTTGGAAGTAAAATAGTGTGATGTGGAATATCTTATCCCATAGTAATCTATCATTATTATCAAGATCTCTTATACTTTCAAGTAAATCTACCACATATTTAGTGTCCCAGTTTTGCACTTTATTATGGCGCACCACAGTGAAATACTCAAGACTGCATAACTTTGAGTTCTTAACCACTTTATCTTTGATGTACTCAAATACTAGCATACTTAGGTCATTTAGTTTAGATTTATCTATTCTAAGCAAGTCATCTTTTGATACACGAGATGCAATTGGGTACACCATATTTAGTTGCTTGAATGCATTCATATATTGATCTGGAATTACAATCATATACCAAGCTTTTTCTATATTTTGCTTAATATATAACTCTTTCTCACCTATATATAAATATTTGTAGTAAGTAAACAGGTCTTCAACAAAGATGCCATATAGTGCTGCATATGAATCAAAGTTAACTATTTCACCTGGGGCTTCATCATCATCGACACCCAAGTCTTCATAATCATCGAATCCTTCATCGAATCCTTCATCAATTTCTGTGATAGACAAACTCTGGATTTCTTTAGTCATACTAGCATCCACTTTCTTGGCTATGCGATCACTCATCTTTTTGGTGACAAACTTAATCTTGAGTGCATCAACCAAGAAGTACAGTTCTGAGCTTGGTATGAGCTTCCTATCTCTGATTAAATCCATAATACCTATGTGCTCAAGTGGTGGTTCCTTTAAGAAGAACCTACCACGCATTGGTTCTCTGCCAATTATCTCATACAAATCTCTTGGGCACTTATTTAATTCGGGCCATACATTTGATGCTTCATGAGTAAACATGTACAGCTCTTTTTTAGCTCTTGATAACCCTACATACCAAAGATATTTAAAGTTTTCATAGTCTTCTCTCGTTGGTGACCTTGTATGTGTATTAAAGTGGAAATTCAGCAAATAGACCTTATCAAACTCAAGACCTTTTGATCCATGAGATGTGTAAATATTAACCTTACCCCGCTCTCGTTTGTTAGATCCTTTAGTGGTTATCACATCACCAGTATCACCACTTATAGCATACCTCACACAGAACTTAATATTGTGCTCATTTAACATATTTAGCATTAAATTCAGCCCAAAGCTCTTATAAGTGTCACCTGATGGTTTAGATTTCTTTACTGGACCAATGATGGCAATCTCACTGAGCTCTTCACGATTACTTATAGATTTCTTGATGTCATTAATAATAAACATAATCATGTTATCATAACTATCCACCACTAATTTTGGCTTAATATTAGTGCCATTATTAGCAGCACTATACATAATTGGTGACATGCTGTATGGCCTGAAGTGATTCAAGAAGTCAACTATTGGTTTACTTGACCTATAATTATTAACTAACTTAAATATATTATTAGATAGCTTGCCATGATCTAGCAGGTATTTATTAGATGCCTCCCTAAATTGGAAGATGGTTTGGTTTGGGTCACCTACTAATATTAGCTTACACCCAATTATCTTAGCCACCTCAGACACAAAGTAATACATGTACATATCTAAGTCTTGTGCTTCATCTACAAATATAGTATGACATGACTTGAGTTGTATGCATCCTCTCACTGCTTTGACATCAGCATCTTTACCTTTGCTTAATTCGATATATATATGATTAATTAGCAAATTAATACCACTGGGGTTCTTCACTGATAATTTGTTATTAATGGTGCCAGCTAATGAATGCAAGGTAATTATATTCTTAGAATTAAAGAACTTTGCATACTTTGGGCTGAGTGAGTCTTTCTTAGATAGCATGTCATTCTGGGCACACTTAGTGAAGTTAAGCACTAAGAAATTGGATGCTTTGCTAATGGCTTTACTATCTGCCAGTTGCTTAACTTTCTCAATTATGCATCGAGTCTTACCTCCACCAGGTATGCCAATTAGTATGCAAGTATCTTCGTTAGAATCAACAAATCTAGTTTGGTGTTCGTCCATTTTATGCCGTATCTCTAATGTTTAAAAAGGGTAATTCAATTTATCAATGAATATATGTGCGTGAGTATCGTGTGCACTTTGGTTAATTATGAACAAAAAAAAGGGGTTAGCTCAATCAACTTGAGCGTGGCATTTGGCACATAACTACACCCCTTAGGTAGTTATATGAGAGATCCAAAATTATCAGTTAGTATGTCACAGCAGATATTAAGTCATCTAATTCATCATTAAGCATGTAGCTCGCAAATGAATTAAATTCTTTAATATGTATAATCTTGACAAAGGTGATGAAAGTCTTGAGGTGGAGAATCAGCAGAATCCATTTTTATTAATAATGAATAGAACAAATCTGACCAAAAGGCGCGTGTAATGTTGAACGTTTTAAGCTGTTGTCCTTCAGCACTACACAAGCTTTTTTTTTCATTTTTTTAGTAGTATTGATCAGCATATGATCTAAGCTTACTCATCTCATGGCTCGGATCATCATAATATGTACCAGTGTATCTCTTTTGTGGTTCAAATAAGTATTCTTCATACCCAGCCTCATCTATCTCATTATAATCACCCACACATTGTCTTCGTGGTTGATTATTAAGCCTAAACCCAAATCTTGGTATCTTAGCACCAAATGCCTTACCTTTGTTAAATATTGCATCCATATTTCTCATGAACGAGCCCTTTGCACATGGTGTATCTAGATTAAATAAATCATCATTCTTGACTGACCAGCTTGATGGTGCTTTATCGATGAAGTCCCTCTTATATACTTTAGTATTACACTTACCGCGATAATGATCATATGCACTCTGTGGCTGCCACATATCTTTATCAGTAGAACATGCATCCATTGGTGCATTAAGTGCCCTTAGCATTGGATTATTATATATGTGCTCAGTGGCAACGTCATATACATATTCATCATCTTCATTTATCACATATGTATGGCCGCCTACCTCATCATTATTTTGCATATTCTCTGCAAAGTATGCTTTATTAGTGTTTGCATGGCCATTCCTTTGTGCATTATATTCATTGGCACGAGCAAAGCGATCATCACGCAAAGTATTTAACTTAGGTGGCGCACGGAACTCCTTGAGTCGATGGTCATTGATATCATTAATGCCTTCAATTAAATCAGTGTATTTGGACATTGCATATTTAGTGTTATCTCCATCTGTTGAATCTAACTTTTTCTTGGGCACACCACGTGCTGATGACAGGGGTTGACCCCCATACAAAAATGCTGGGTTAGATAAGTCACTTTGATCATAACCATCCATTGATGCAAATGATTTACATGTTGTACCTTCAACTTTGGGTCTTTCTCTGATAGATTCTTTACCATAGATAGTCATTGTGGCATATCTTTGGTCACGTCTTGGGTACATCTTGCAAATCAGCTTCACTGTATCATTGATAAACAAATCATTGATCTTCTTCACTTGGATATCAATGATTTTATACTTAACATTGTATGTGGTCTTTGGCACATTGTGTTCTAGTTTTTTGATCATTAAACCAATGTGATTCGAGTACATGTGATCAAAGTTATTTATGAAGAAACTTATGCCTTGCTTAGATAAATCTTTAATCACCAGCTTCTGCACCAAGGATTTATTTTGGTTTGAGTTTAATATATCTACTATCTTCTTCACTAATTCATACATCTTATACTATAAAAAAATATTAATTATGACTAAAAATATATTAAACATCAAGAATCTTCTTTCTAAACTTAGGATAAACAAAGCTAATCATACTTTGTTTATCTTTAAAATTAGTGCAGTTAATTAAGTATCTCTTAACTAATTTATCTTCTATTAATTCACTATATTTAGACATGTTATTATGCATACTCTTAAGGCTCATGTTATCTATATCATCTATCATACATCTTGTCTGCTTATCAAATGAGTAATACACTGCCTTCTTTTTACGATTATTTAGCACAGAATTAATGGAGCATAAGTTATTCCATTCATTTATATTTTTACTGAATACTAGTAATATAATTTGGTCAATGACTAATAATGGCAGGCTATCCATTATTATATTTTATTATTAAATATTTAGTTCATAATAAAAATGAGTGATGTGAGCGAATATGAGATAGATTTAGCTATGAATCTAAAGGATATGCAAAGGTTAGTACAAAAGAAGTATAATAATTATAAATCAAAATACAATAGTTTCATAGAGAAAGATAAGGTTTATGATAAAGAAGAATTTAATGAGATCCACAGAATATTCTCTGATCATATTAACTTCTTACAAGAGTTAGATGCGTATGAGACGTATACTAACCTCTCACCAAACTTAATATATAAATTAACGTATGGTATAGTGGATGTGGTGAATGAACTACAAACCACACCATACATGAATACATTAATTAATACTATGATGAAAGGTGCATCAATAAGTGATTTTGATGAACAAGAGTTAGCTACATTAAATCTATGTGGTATAAATATAGATTATGAAAATGGTGATATGATAGTAAAGCGCGTATCTAATAAGGTTAATATGTTAGCAAAGTTTATGCAAAAGGATAAATTTAGGAAGTACATAACTCACGTCAAGAATGCATCAGAATCATATATTGGTGGTGCAAGCAAGCTACGTCAAAGAGAGATAAGAAAATTAGAAGATAAGGTACGTGAGTTGAGTGTCAAATATGAGCACTCAAGAGCTAACAGTGTCAAGTTTACTATAGATAAAAGTAAATTAATTGGCGTTGATACCAACATATTCTCATGCAAAGAAAGGATTATAGATGGAGTCAGTAAGGTAAATATTAAAAGCTCAAAGGTTGTCAGTGACATAATAATGACCACATGTGATGATGAAAAAGTAAGATCTCACGCGTTCAATGTAGTAAATAATGAAAATATAAAAAAGCTAGATATACTGTCTGATATACTAAGGCTAAGGAGAGATTTAGTCAAACTAAAAAATAGAAATAATTATGCAGAGTACACATGCGAAAATGAAGCCAGTTTGCTCACTATCAAAAAATTTATAAAAATATACAGCAAAAAGTACAAAGAATATATAAAACCATACTTTAGTGAATTCAACAAAATGTTATACCCTGGTGTACATGATGATGGTGAACCAAAGGAAATATTTGAGTATAACCTAGCATATGCAATGAATAAATATACTGAGCGTGAGTTTGGTATATCTAATAAGTATTTACTAAAGTTTAATTATGCAAAAATAGTATCTAATATATTTGATTTCTATCAAAGGAACTACAATATCAGATATGAGAAATTTAACATAACTACGAATAGTGGTGTTGAATTAACTAAATATAAGTTTTGGCATCGTGATTCTGGTAAATTACTTGGGCATATTTATTTAGATATGAGTAACCATAAGAAGAAATTATCTGGTAGCCTAGAATTATCCGCGAATAAGAACTCATATAATTCGTTTGCAATATCTGTGATAAGCACTAGTATACCAAGATTAAGAGATGGTGATAATACTATGTCACTTACTAAATTATCATATATAGATGTTTTATTTCATGAGATTGGGCATGCGATGCAAAACTTGTTTTCTAATTTTAAATTTAGTCATATATCTTCTGTGTCACCAGAATTTGTCGAGATACCGAGCCAAATAATGGAATTATTTATGAACAAACCAGAAGTAATACAAGAAATAATGGAGGTTAATGAAGAAGAATCTATTCGTATAATGAAGTACCATAGACTAAATTTGATGATATCAGATGTACTATATTTAGCGAGGGCAATGTTTGATATAAAGATACATCAGCACATTGGTGCATATAATAATGATTATTTAGTATATACTTGGCGTAAATGTTTCTCTAAGTATGCTAATGTTAAATTTGATGAGAAAAATAATGATGACAGTATTAATAGTTTGGGTATATCACATTTTAATCATCCGGGCACCACTACATATGCTGGTAAATATTATAATTATTTATTAGGTCAAGTATATTGTTATCACTTATTTGATAATTTTGATGCCGATTGTAATGATAAATATGTATGGAAGGACTTCTCATTATTACTAAAGTACACATGCTTAATTAATCCCGTGCATGTGTTTAGGTGGTTTATTAATGCCAAAGGTGTTGATGATGATAAAAAAAATAGTATAGTATATGTCAGTGAACCAAAAATAGATCCACTCAAAATATTTATACATAAATTTGAGCTTAATGATGATGAATTAATTAAGCTCAAAGCAAAAATAAATAATGGAATGATATTAATATTTAATAATGATAAAAAGATATTTTAGTGCAAATGGTACTTCTTTTGCTTACTATTATTAGTTGGTGTGCGGTACAGTGCCCAATAATATCTAGTTGGTGATATGGTTTTGCGACCAAAGTCTTCATATGCAAAGCCACTTTGTACATACTTAAATCCATTAGATGCTAGCATATCTGATAACTGCCTCTTTGATAAGTAATCACCATAATATGTGCTCAAGAAATCACTTTCTATGCGCCCTGGGTATGACCTAGAGAATATTGAGTGCTCAATATCTATGAGCATTTTATCATAATCATTCTGAGCATCGTGCTCTCTAATTAAAACATATGCACCTGGCTTAGCTACTCTCTTTACTTCATCTAATAATTTTTGACGCATGCTAGCTTTCACATGATGGATAACCATGAGCATAGACACTAAGTTAAAACTATTGTCTTCATACTCTAAATCACCAGTGCTCTCACCCGACTCATCATTCTTTATGTGCTTAAAATTTAGATTTGGGTTGCGGTTCTCTTCAAAGTGACCCCAATTTGGTACATCTGTTCCATGAATATTACTTAATTTGATACCAAGCATCTTGCTAATCATTATAGTCTTGCTTCCATCACCGCATCCAATATCTAATGATGAATCGAGCTCTCGTTTATCTATGTACTTGCCTACCTCTCTAAGTATTTTTTTACCCCAGTTTTCATCTATTTTGGTTATGCCTAGATCATCTTTTTGATGTACATCACCACCTAGACCACTTAACTCATCCTTCATCTTATCAAAGAATTCATCATCTGACTTTGAATCAAGCACGATCTGGGCGGCATGGCTTATATCTTTACCTAAGTGCCTTATTTGCTTGTACACTAATCTTACTAATGAACAGAATGCTTCTATGTTACCTTTACACTTACCAATCTGACCTTTACCTAACCCAACATATGCCGAGTCATTATTATACTTACCACTCCCACCTTTAGTACTCTTACCAATTTGCCTTAATATATCATCAAAGCTTGGTTCACCATTCATCATTAATCCTAGTCAGTGTATATTTAATTTAGATTTATACTCATCATTTTTTATGCATCCGGCACTCGATAGCTAAATATGGTACTTTTTGATTATTTTTAATAATAAAATCTGGTGTAAGTATTATATACTATGCACCTCAATTTTTTACTGTTAGTGATATTCATAGCATGCATTTACTTTATATATATTAAACCTGATTATCTAAGCATTATTGGGGGTAAGCGAAGAGGTCATAGGAAGTGGGGAGATAGTGATGAAAACTATGATACATATAAAGATCTAAAGAAGCATCCATCTAGCTTATTCGAAGAAGATGTGCGGTCTATGTTTCAGAAGCTTTGTGGTGTTAAGTTCCCTTGTGTGTACCCAAGGTGGATGAAGATTGGCAAGCATAAATTAGAGTTAGATGGATATAACAAAGAATTGGGTATTGCATTTGAAGCACAGGGGCCATATCATAGTGTATTTAGCAATGAATATGACAAAACATATGAATCATACTTAGCAAGGATCACAACCGATGAAAAGAAGCAAGAGCTGGCAAAGAAGAATAGTGTTAGCTTAATAATAGTAGATTACCGCATACCTAAGAACATCTTGTATGGATACATAGAGAGCCGTGTATTTGACATATGCAGGGACCTTAACTCTGAATATTATGATACACGTAAATCTATATTACCAAGGCATTTATTCTTTGATAGTCTACCCATTTACATACCAGAGCAAACCTACACAATATTTAGAAAGTAATGATTGTAGTGATCAAAGTTAGGTACTTTTTTGTTATATAAAATTTTGTACTAATAAATTACATTAGATTAAGCATGCAAAATGAGACGGGTATGAATATTAAGGCATCCAACCGCAACACTGCAACGGTTAGGGATGTATATTTATTAGGTAACAAGGTGTGGAACTCATATAAAGAACTGCATAAGCAAGATTTCACTGACAAAGATGAGTTATTTGATAAGCTGGCAGAGATGTACAAAGAATTCGTGGATACTTACCCACAAATTGTAAATATTATGGTGTATCAAAATGAATATGATAAGAAGGTATTTAAGCGATTCTTGAATAAGCTAAAGAAGAAGCCATGGGAAACTCAAGAAGAGAAAGTTGGGTGGTTTGCCGAGTATGCAGCTATGCTCTATGCTCATGTTAACAAAGGCAGAGTAACCAAGAAAATGGTAGCTAAGTATAAAAAGGATCAAGAGCAAAAGCTTCTTAGCCAATATAAAGATTATAAGTCAAATATAAAGAACACCGCAACCGAAATTGAGCAAAAATATGATGACCTGGATAAAGATAGGGTTGATGAGATATTTGAGATGCTAAAAACATATGCTGACGAAGATACTTTGCTCAAAGTAAAGAAGCTATATGATGACAAAGAAATAGGCAGAAATGAGCTAGAATATATAATTAGTGGGGTTAAGATTGAGGGTGCTCAACCTGTTGAGGTGTATGGAGATGTTGATGAGAATGATGAGTATTATAATAAACAAAAAATAATTGGAGAAGAAGATGGATACCCACCAATACTTTTTCAGTTCTAATATTCATCATCAGTATGTTTGGAATGATCATCTATTGTTTTGAGGTATTTACTGATTGAATTTGAATCGGTCGCTTGTGCAGATATACTCTTAGTGGTATTTTTTTCATTCGTAGATAAATTATTAATGGGTATAACGGTGCTTGATGTCTCATGACTAATTTTAACGCTACTCTTCGGTCTATCATCATAATCTCCACGACCACTACCTATTATATCTTCTTTGGACATACAATATATAGATAATTTTTTATTTAATTTAACAGTGTTATCATCACCCATATCCTCATCAAAATCAGAATCTGTATAAGCAATCATACTACTAGTGGATAGTTCGCTATCAGATGCATCATCAGCATATTCATCTATAGTGTCATCTTCGTGGTTCTCATTAATCACAAAATTATGTAGTGTTCCATCCATATTTATCTCACCAGATTCTGAACCCAATGATTTGGCTAAGTATTTATCTACATCAAATTTAGTGTCAAATTTATTATTATCTTCATCACTATCAAATTTAGATGATAATTCATTTATAGCATCCTCAACGGTGCTGTCATCTATTATCTTGTTATTGAGGTTATCATTCATATTATACTTAGTGTCTTTCACACCAAAGTGGCTCAACATATTTAATATATTATAAGGAAATAATATAATCGTTTAAAATATTTATAACCTTTAGGTCTGCATTTTTTATTCTATCTATATTTATTATTAAGCCTGATTTCTCATAGTTAAATATATCCTCGTATCCATTAGATATAAATAGATTAATTATATACATTTTTTGTTGCATAGTAAGCTTGGTCTTTGATATTAATTCTGCTACTTTAACTCTAAGGTCACTCGTTGATGAATAACTAGTTGTATCATTTATATCATTTATATCATTCATCATTGGGCAGATATATAAAAAAATAACCATTGTTTAAATACTTATTTTTTAGATGCCATATAAAACTGGAATAATTTCTTATAATTAGTAAGCAACTCTTTCGAATTAAATACACTCATAAAGTCATTATTAGCTTTCATACATGATGCATAATATAATAATAAATAAATTATATTTTGACCAATTAATACATTGATATCAGTGTTTGTATCATCCTTTGACCCACCATAAAACTCAACTATATTTTCATTATCTATGTCATCATCAATTTTATAATTATCTGCCGAACTATAGTAAGCTATGATACCAGAATCATTTATTCTGCAATCAATAACATATAGTCCAGATTTGAATTCATATCCTTCTATTATATCACTAATATTGATTAATTCATCTGGCTTAACACTGCGCTTATTTTTGAATGGGTATAGTATATCTTTGAATACATTATATATATTAAGATTCGACTGTTTTAATTCTGCATCATCCTTGAATGGACCAGATATATATTGGTTTATTTCTTCAAAGAGCTTATCATTTACTTTGAACCCTTCTTTTAGGTATGCAGTGTAATTCTTGCATTCTGGCACATAAACATCACACAAAGCTTTTATCTTATTACTGTATGATGTATAGCTGTATTGTGTTACTCTAACCGGTAAATATTTATCTCTTTGCACAGAGAAATGCTCTGCTCCACTCAGTACTGCATTAATATGATTATTTGACAAATATACTGATGATGATTCTTCATCTATCTTGTTTACTTTTAGATCAACAAACACCTCATTTGGCAAAATAACCATACATGATACCAAGATTTGCAAACTCTGACTAAAATATATATTATTACCTTGCACTGTGATCTCTGGCTCAGATTCTCTTAATACCCTAAGTACTTCAAGTACCATTCTATTATTTCTGCATTTATTCTTAAATAAGCTATTTAGCTCTTGTACCTTATTTTTTGATATAAAGTTATCTATCCTCTCAGTTGTATAATCGAACTCTATGATTTGAGTTATGATCATGATTATATATTATACTATAGTAATCAAATTTTTATATATTAATTAATGCATATTTAGCATAAAAAAATGAATGTTATAGATGAGAGCACAGATGATGGACAACTAAAGAATACTTTGGATAATTTAGATGATCCGGTACGTATACACCACTTATTGGATTAAATTAGATAGTAAAGCATTATCATCATTATTAGCATCATTATTAGCATCTTTATCTAAGTTATTAGTTGTGCTATCAATGTTGAAATTAGCACTAGGCCCCGCTAGTTTTTTCTCTTCATCACCAGCACTACTCACAATTATCGTATTTATAGTAGGCATGTTCTCATACCAAAGATAAAAATACTTTATATCTGATTTTTTCTTTCGTTCGATTATCTCTTTCCTAATCAGTTCATCCCTTATAGCTAAACATACATTCCTTATCTTGATTACATTACCTTTTGGCTTCTTTTTATCTGGCTTATCAAAGTATTTATTTATATCTATGCCCAATAGTTTTGCATAGCCAAGCAAAGTATCTTTATTCTTTGTTTCACATACTATACCTCTCTCAAAGTTTCTTAGGTCTAAATTACTATTCTTCGAGTCAATTGCTATGTTTTGTATCTTACTAAGTGGACTTCTCAGCTTGAACTTATTCTTGGTCTCACTGAATTTTTCATAGTACCCTATTAGCTTATTATTCTCTTTATAATCAATGTGTTTACCTAGACTAGCTTTACTAACGGTCTTCCAATAACCCATAATTCTTATGAATATACCCTCTGTAGTCTGGAACCCAATTGGTGTATCATCAGATACTTTATCACCCATGTCTTTTATAACTTGATCGCCACCATCGGGTATAGTCTCGTTTATAAATTTAGTATTTCCTCTTATATCACCAAAGAATATTATACCATCAAAATCTGATAGGAACTCTATTAATAACTTAATTAATTTTGGGTTATTTATCTTTGCACCAGTATACTTATTATCTAGTATATTATTTATACAATTATAGTAGATGAACCTAAGTGTGTTTTTATTAGTGAATTCAAGCATCTCTAGCAGGTCTTTCTTATTCTTCACATTCGAGTATTTATCCATAAATTTAGCATTTTTATCTTTGTAATTTTTAGTAGATTTTACTTTAGTATTCCACTCATTTACATCTATGATTATATCCTTTGATTCTATGTCTTCTCTTGCATATACATCAATATCTTTCACTGTTTCATGTGAATCACCTTCTATATTAACCGGAAACAATATATAATACTTACCAACCTGTTGTATCTTGTGCCTCTTGCTGTTTTTATATATATAAAAATTATTTGGGTCAAAGAATAGTGATGCATAGACTTTCTCAAATATTAGATTATTAGCTAAGTCTAACTCTAAGTTTTTATCAAGCACAGTCTGGCTTTGCTCAACAAAATTATTGAGTGCTATGATAAAGTTTTCTTTTTGGAATAATCCTGGGTTAACCTCAATACCGAATGGTGGATTCTTTACTTTTGCCCAAAGATTATCAAATGACCACACTGGTGATTCAATGAATAATCTCTTGATTATGTAGATGATGTTCTCTATCTCTTCTTTGACATGACCATATGCTAAGAAAGTAGACATGTTTACTTGGCTATGATCAATCGATGGCAAATTAACAGCTGGGTCAAAGTATAAGCCTTTTAATATAGGGACTGGATCACCATTTTTACCATAAGGGAAGTATTCTTTTTGCAGCTCAGGTGGCATAATGATGTCTCTATTAATTATAGCATCAACTGAGTAACTATATATAGCACTCAGTACTTTTTGGGTTGGTAAGTAATAACTTAGCTTCACTAAATATTTGTATTCTTCTGCCGAGATGTTATTCTTAAGCCCACTATTTTGTGGTAGTATGGTTAATAATGGGTATATAGTTATAGTGCGCAAATGATGAGGTAAATTTATGTGTGAATTATTACGGTCACCTCTACCTAGTAATTGATTTAGCTTTGATGCAGATTGGGGTGCGCTAGTAATGATAAAATCACGTACATCTTTCATATCGTGGCTCTCTGCTATCATCTTAGATCCAATTAATATCTTAAAGTTACCACCATATGCATTATCTGGTGTATTGAATTTATCTTTTGAGCTCTCTATACTGGCTTGATCAATCTCACTATGCATAATCACGAATCTGGCTGGGTAGTAATCATGATCGCGCAATGAGTGCTCCTTGATGAATGCTTTATGGTCTTTCATTATACCACCACAAAATGTGCAAATGGTTAGCTCTGATGGAGAACTATGCTCATCTAGTATACCCATAGTTTTTACTATCTCTTGTATGATGATCACACCCATCTTAATTTGGTTATGGTATATGATCATCTTCCTTGATGCCTGGTATACACTTAATTCAGATTCATGATTAGATAGGATTTCTCTGCCTTTAGCAAAGGATTCTTCAATGATCTCCACCATCTTATAATATTTGGCGGAGTATTTCTTTAGGTTCTCCTTTGACAGCCACTTACCCGAGTATATTATATTATGGTTACCAAATTTATATAACTCTAGCCCAATTTTGTCTCTCCATTGCTTCTTTGAGCTAGTGAATGAACCTCTAATCTTGATCGAATTATACAACCCAATCTCATCATTATCTGGGTTAGGGAAGATGATATCACTTAGTACATTATTTGATGAAGATACAATGGTTCTTTCAAGTGAATCTAACTGGTTGGTGTCTTCTAAGAATTGCTTGTATGTGTTAAATTGGTACTCAGTTAATGGGCACTCAATGAATCTTAGATATGGAATCTCAGTGAAGCCTTCATATGGTTGCCTCAATACTCTAATTTTGCCAGGCCATATCTTCTCTGGGAAATATAGTGGGTTAACATCTTGCAAAAATGATACTCTGCCAAAGGATAGTTTCGCTATTTTCTCTATAGCACCGGGCTTCTCTCGCTTATTATTAAAGAAGAAGTCTCGCTTATTTAGCTTCTTTTTGGTTGGTAACAAGAAATTGAGCACATCTATGATCTCGGGTGCCATATTATTAACAGGTGTTGCAGTTAACAGTAGTAGTTTACAATTCTTGACTGTATCTAGCAAATATTGGAGTGCCACACCATAGTTATTCTTCATGAATGAATTATACATATAATGTGCTTCATCACATATAATTAACGAGTCTTCAAATCTTTCTAATAGTGACGTATTTACTTGGATCTTTTTATCTTTGATGTACTCAATGATGATATCTTCTAGGCTCTTTTGCTTAGTATCATCTTCACCCTGGTCTTCATCATCTTTCTTTAGGTAATCATTTACATTACCTTCACTTCCTTTGTTTTTAGTACTAAACTCATCGAGGTCTTCAATATCAACAGCAACCTCTTCACCTTCATCAACCACAGTAGTAAATTTGTTGGCTTTCTTCTCGAGCTCAGTCAGATCTATGCCCTCAGAAGTAAACAGCCTATTCACTAATTCTTGATAACCATAGAATTCATAGAATCCACCCAAGTGTTTATTAGTTATGCGCTTCTTCAGTGAACTATAAAACTCTTTATATCTCTTGTTATCATTTATACTATTCTTTGCGTTGGCCCTTAGTATATCTAGCTCATATTTTTCTTGGATGCTCAAGAACCCAAGCTCTGGGTATTTAAGTATTTCTTTGATTATGTTATTCTTGGTGAACCCAATGAAAAATACTGTTGGTGTGGCTTTATTAGCTTGCACTCTACCTTGAAACTTCCTACCAAATTTAACTATATTTAGCTTATATATGGATTTGTACACATCTATATATCCACCAGCAACGGCCAATGCTAATAGTGTTTTACCAGTGCCAGGTTGATGTGCCACTAACATCCTATCATATGATGTATTTGGATTGATCAGGTTTCGCATAAAGAGTTGATGACTATGAATCCTTAGGTGGTTATCTATGATTATATCTCGCTTACCTGGATCACGAAAATTATAAGATGATTCATCACCTTTTAGCTGCCAAAATTCTTTGCGATAGAGTAAATCACTAACGAACTCTTTAATGTTCTCATCGGATAGTAACTCAGGTAACTTTGGGTACGACATTATTATATACTTAATATACTTTTTAATTAAAAAAATAGTTTAATATATCACTATTTTCTTAAAGTACATATTATTTGTTTTGTATTTATGATAGTGCCCCTTTCTTAGATTACCATATGGATTTAATATTAAGTCACTAGTTATTCTATCTATACTACTTTCTATTATTAGCTTCTTCTTCTTCGTGTGATACATAGCTTGGTATGTGACCGATGTTGATCTATCTACCAAGATAATTATTACGTATTTATCAAAGTCGACTGTACTTGCTTCATACCTACTCAAGTCTAGTTCATTTAATACTAAATTTACGTTATTATTAAATATGCTAGAATCTTGAGAGTTGATCAAGCTATGTATATAATCGAATGCACCCATTTATAAAAAAAGATATCCATTCAATTTTTTGTAGTAATTAATGATAACACAGCTATGATCAGTAGTAATTAATAAGCTATTCAAAGTAATATGTATCTTTGTTATTAGTCTCTAGTAAGAATATCTTGACTAATTTAGTACCAAATGCGCATGATAACCTTGATGCCAATAATAGCTTTTGATCTTCATCAGCCAGGTCATAATTTGAATTGTATAATTCACTATATGCGACTGGATCACCATACATGCTGCGAAGTAATATATTAATGCAATCAGTTATGCGGCATGCGGTGATTACATGATGAGGTGACTCATAATAATTCTCATCATCCTCAGTGTTAATATTGATTTGATATTCTACTATGTTTATCTTAGTTAAAGTTAGGTCATGCACCTCAATATTATCTAACTCATATATATCACCATTCACAGACTGAATAAAGTCATCTGCAAATCTAGTAAAGATGGATGCAATAGTTTCACCTTCATCTAAAAAGTTAACATTGCACTCAACCCCAATCGAGTAAAGTAGCTTACATACAGTTTTCATGTGTTCAAAGTCTAATATTTTGACACCATCCAAATAATTACCTAAAAGTGGTTCTTCGTTAATACTATTAGGCAAAAGTAGCTTAGATGCAAGATTTAATGCATGAGATATATCTTTGCAATTAATATATGACACAGGTGAATGTGCTTCGGGTGTCAATACAACTATCATACATATATCCGTAGGTTTCTTATCGAATATAATAGCTGATACTAACTCTGATAAGTTAACAACCACATTAGCATTATGGATTGCTGCCGACGTTGATTCATCACTTTCGATTGTATACATCTTTACTTTTAGCACCCAATTATCATTTTTTTAATTAGATACCCCAAGCAGGTTATTATTGGTTTTGGCTCTGGTTCTGAACCGCATGCGGAAACTAAATGATCTTACACCTATAACGAGCTCACCACTAAAAACACCAAGACTAGTAAAATCAAAGCCAGCAGGTAATGTAAACTCATCAGTACCACTTGCGGTCACCATAGCACCATCTTCATCATTCATCAAAGCATTAATAGGGCTGCTGGTTGATGAGAAATTACTGATAAAAATAGCAATGCTAGATGCAAGTGTAACTCCATGATCCTCTGACAAAGTAATTCTACCTGGATTTGACCCCGCAACTGTCGTAAATGTATATTTAATATTGGGAAATCTCAATTGCTTCACTGGTGCGCGAAACTCAAAAGTAAGTCTATTAATAGATACACTGTCATCTGCGAATGTGAACGTACCATCATCATTATCTGGTGACAAATAGTTAGCTATGCCTTTTGAGGTAACTAGCATTGGAAAGTGGAACCTTGTGCCATTAGCCGATGAGAATGAGCTACCAGATAATTCCTCTATTAATATATTAACCCGTTTTTGAAAGAAGTAAACTGGTTTCGTAGTAGGTGTATCAATCTCTGGTATGTAAAATGGGAAGATATACATGTCAACCACATTATTTAGCAAACCAGAGTCAGATATAGTATTTATGTCGAACACTAGTTTACCTGCATTGAAATCGCTGGATGAGTTAGCAAAGCTTGCATCGAACTCTATATAATGGGATTTAACACCTGGGAATTTAATCTCTGGTGCTGGGATTGGTGGTATGATGATCTTTTGTCCAGTCTCATTATCTGTTAGCTGTACACCTTGAGGTTCTGGTCTATATGTATTATTATCATCATCAGTAACACCCTCTGTTTTAATTCGATGGGACATATATGCACGGTAATCATCTAATGAGCTTCCACCAGTTATATCAAATCTAGGTAAACTACGAGATTGCATAATCTTAAATTCTCTATCTCGTATATCACCTAGATTTGATACTCTTGGATTTGTGCGTGGCTGTTGGTTAGATTGCATGCCCTCATAATATTGATTCCTTTGTGGTTGACGTCCTCTGCCATTATTATTAGCATTACCTCTTCTTTGAGGTGCACCATTATCATTATTATTGTAAGGATTCCTCATTTTTGTATATATCTAGCATAAATTATTAAATAAAAAATAACTAAATATTTTTGCTATTTTAAAAAATGAATAGTGATTATAACATAAACACCCATAAGCAGTTATGAGTAAAGAATCAAACAATTCAGACTTAATATGTGCTGGCAGTGTAAAGAACATGCACACTGAAATACCCGGTGAGATATCTGATGATAAGACTGAGTATGAGTTCCCCACTATAGAAAGTGTTACATCATCTGGCAAAGTGCAGTATTGGACCTTAATAGTTAAGCTATTCAAGGCAAAATATGAGAAAGCACTGCTTAAGGGCGAGGATATTAATTTCTGTAAGATTAAATCATCATATTTTGACTTTGGTTCAGAGATAGATGAGAACCGGTGTGGATGTATAATCACTGTATATAAGATAGGTGAGGAAGGTAAGATTAGTGATATTAAACCCATTGTCATCAAAAGTGGAAAGAATTTAGGTAAGAAGAATGCCACTAATGCATTCTCACAGGCAGTGCTTGAAGCATATAGCAGATATAGGAAACGACTTAAATCTGCCAAAGGTAAACCAGTGCAAACCAAAGTAGCCGGAGTGCAGATGCATCCACCAATGGCTGGTAAATTATTAGATAAGTATAAAGGTGGCATAATAGATTTCGCTGATGACAAGAAATATTATGTGCAAAGAAAGTATGATGGTGTACGCTTAGTTAGCACACCAATCGTTAAGGATGGCAAAGTGGTAGATGTATTACTCTATAGCAGATTTTGCAGAGAGTACACGCAGATGCACCACTTAAAGAAAGACTTAATAGCATTCTTTGGCTGTGTGCTAACCAAATTTGATAGTGAAGACCCCGATAAATACTTAATCCACTTAGATGGTGAGTTCTACACACATGGTACTAAGCTACAAGATATATCTGGCATATCTAGGCGTGAACTCGAGAGATCAAAAGATGACGAAGATGGTGACTTAATAGATTACCACGTCTTTGATATATTTTGGATAGATAATGAAGATAACTTATCTAATCACAAATTTGATGAAAGGAAATCTGTGCTTGATTCATATTTCGATGAATGTAGTGGCGACCTTAAATATGTATATTTAGCACCATCAGAAGAGGTGCATAGTATGGATGAAATCAATCAAAAATACGAAGAATATTTAGCTGAGGATTATGAGGGTGCTATAGTTAGACTTCCTTTACCATACAAATTCTCTCATAATAATTATAGATCGAATGGTATATTAAAAGTGAAGCCAGAGTATGATGATGAATTCAAAGTAGTTGGGTACACCACTGGTAAAACTGGTAAAGCAAAAGGTGTACTTATCTTTGAGTTTGAAACAAAGGAAGGCAAGGTATTCAAATCATCACTAAAGAACATAAGTAATGATGAAAGTAAGGCATTATATAAAAAAATGAGTGAGCCAAGTGATGATGATAAGACTTACTTTGAAAGTAAGTATTTAGGTAAGAAGCTCACTGTTAGCTATCAAGATTTGTCAAAGGATGGTAAACCTGTTAGGGCACATGTTATTAGTCTTGAACCACGCGATTATGAATAAAAAAATATGTACTAATGAATTAACCCACTAAAGTTTTTTTTATGAGCACATTCTTTACTATGAGCATCATCTACACTTATGAATACTGGATCATTATCATACAGCATCACATCCATACCTCTTTTAATCGATATTAAACCAAAGTAACAATATATCATTAGCTTTACTTTTACTAATAATGAGTCATTCTTAACTATAGTAACTATTTTGTTTAGTGGTGGGCCTGGATTTGGGTATATGCAATTAAATACATTAATTAGGCTCTTATCTCTTTTTTGATAATGCTTAGATATAATATCTTGCATGCAAATCTTGCGCTTAGTAACTATGGTATTTATTAGTGAACCATATAATCCAGATCTATGCAACTCAGATAGTAGTATGCTTATGTTATTAATTAAGTGGTTAGCCACTATTAAATCAACACTATGTAAATCTGCTGACAGCTCATCTAATATAGAATGTAAAGGTTTCGCATTAGGTGAACTTTTGCTTACTATACTTTGGTTACTAAGTACTAAATTAGTATGTACTACCTTGAGTATTCTATCTAGTTTAGTATCAAAGATTATATATAAAATTTCAGTTAGCCTTGAGTTATCATAATAATTGTGCTCTTCTGGGTCATTATAACAGAACCTATTCTTCTTTGTGGGTAACCCAGTAGCGATTATATTAATGAACATTATGTTATTAGTACACTCACTTAGTGCACTAAATTTATCGTATAGTGAGTTGATTATTTGAGGCTTAGTTCCAACGTATCTTACTCCATATGTCTTACATATGACCTTTAGCTCTCTCATAGTCTTTATCTCAAGCATATTTATATTGTGTGCACATATTCATTTTTTATGAATAGTGATTAGTGATGGTTAATCATTACTATGAGTGTATCTAGCATAAAAAAATGACCAATGAACCAATTCTTGTGATTAAGTGATTATTTCTTTAATTTGTACAGCTGAGTCCTGTCATTCAACACTATGTCTTTGATGACCTCATAGTATCCATCTTTTGCTTCTAAGATTAAGTATATGTACAAGCAAGCTAAGGCATCCATATATGAAACATGGAATTTGGGTTGAATGAATTCCATTTTGTTAAGCTGCTCGAGCTCAACCTTGGTAAACCTGTTGATCACAAGTTTATCTGACTTCATAGTCATGAATTTATTGGTGCGGAGCCATTCATAGACATCACCAAGCTTGTAACTCTTGAGCTTTGGAAAGGTTGGATGATACTTTAGCTTCTTATAGGTACAATACTTGGGTATCTCATAGATAGGATCAAGTGTATCCGTTATAGCATATCTCCAACACATAGCAGCTAACACATTTGTATCAAAAGATATATTATGGCAAATTAGCATATGCGCACCATCTAACACCTTTTTCAAGATATTAAATGCATAGTACATACTAGCACAAAGATCATCTTTGGTACCATCTAACTTAATATTAAATTGGATAGTATCAATGACATCAAGTGATTTCCTGTCAAGCCTAATTAGTGAGATAGACTTTAGCTGCGCATCATCACCATACTTTTTATGCTCAATTGGGTCATGCATAAGGTTTCCTTTCTTCTCAACCTTACCAACAGTACCAATATCAAGCGCTAACACATAATCTTTATCCTTGCGTGCTTCACGATGGATATCCTCAAGGCTCTTGATCAAGTCTTTCCTTTCTCCATCTGATGGCAAATGATACCTATCACATGTTCTCTTAATAAAACTAGTCTTTGATGTATGATACATATTATGTTGAAAATGAGTGAAAATGAGTGAAAATGAGTGAAAATTGGGTTGATTTAAATGCTAACTAAGTAACTAACCCACACATCTTAAATTCATTTTTTATATTTAATTATATATAATTTTCATACGTGAATTTATTTAATTAAAATCCACGCATAGATTATTTTTGCATATAATATACATATGTTCTTGACAAGGATAGATCTAACGAA
>Ga0307983_1000149_pt1 | contig 37206 bp, 46 predicted proteins | sample OrgLakmetagen991_FD_201845 | JGI IMG/M metagenome (GOLD analysis project Ga0307983, IMG submission 201845) | Saline water microbial communities from Organic Lake, Antarctica - #991 | ecosystem: Environmental > Aquatic > Non-marine Saline and Alkaline > Saline | place: Antarctica: Organic Lake...
ATTGAGGGTAAGTGCATCAAGACCAATGATCCACTCATCAAGCCTCAAGATATGATTTCAGGAGTTATCACATGGATGAACTAAGAGAAAAAATATGCCTTAGCCTTTGTGACCTAACTGGGGTTGCGAGCAACCCATGGAGAAATACGCATAGGGTTATCTGTGCTGATATTCAAAGCGGCAATAATGTTGTTTTGGATGAACTTAGCACCCTGCTTCATGGGGGGGGATCATCTTGATGTCGATGTTATCATCGCCCAACCTCCATGCACTCACTTTGCCCTGTCTGGGGCTAGATGGTGGGAGGGCAAGGGGGAGGAGGCTATCCTTGAGGGTCTTCAGGTTGTTGACGCTTGCTTTAGGATAGCGTTCATATGCAAACCAAGGGTGTTCATGCTGGAGCAACCAGTGGGTAGGCTGATTAGATGGATAGGCCAGCCAAGGATGAGGGCTCACCCTTGGGAGTTTGCTGGTTACGCTGATGACCCTTCCTCAGAAGGCTACACTAAGAAAACATGCATATTTGGAGAGTTCAATATTCCAGATAAAAAACCATGGGAAGGTATTATAGACAGGAAGAAAATACACTATGCGTCCCCTGGAAAGTCCAGAAGAAACATAAGATCAGCGGCTCCACAAGGAATGTGGAGAGCTTTGCACCAATCAAACAAAGGATAAAAGATCATGGCTTTTAATTTCAAGATAACGACAACAAAGCAAGCGGCTCAACACCAGGGGATCAAGGTGTGTGTCTATGGAGGGGCTGGAGCTGGGAAAACCAGACTGTGCGCAACATGCACACCAGAAGACCACAGCAAGACACTCATCATCAGCGCTGAGAGCGGGCTCCTCTCCTTGAGGGGAGTTGAGATCCCAGTGGTCCAGGTGAGCAAATTTGCTGAGCTGGAGGAGGTCTATCAGTTCCTCAAGGCTGGAGAGCATAGGTTTGAGTGGGTGTGTCTGGACTCCATCAGTGAAATTGCTGAGCAATGCCTCAAGCATTACAAGGAGCTTCATGGTGATGGGGCTAATGGATGGGCAATATATGGATCACTGTTCAGCGAGATGGATAGCATCCTCAAGCGCTTCAGGGATCTTCCTATGAACGTCTACATGAGCGCGAAGATGGAGCGAGACAAGTCTGATGATGGGACGCTCCTTTACTTGCCCATGATGCCTGGGAACAAGCTCACAGCTCAGCTCCCATTCCTCTTTGATGAGATGTTCTGTCTCCACTCATTCAGTGAGACCACTGATGATGGTGTTGTGATCCACAGGAGGTTCCAGACCTTCAGGGATCTCAAGTATGAGTGCAAGGATAGGTCTGGGGCTCTTGACCCCTGGGAGGATGCTTCCCTCTCCCACATTGCCAACAAGATCAACTCCCACCTGGAGGGGTGATGCACTGGATAGCATCCATGATTTTTGCTCCCATCTTCATCCCCTTCCTTGCCGCTGAAAGGGCTGTAAGGATGGTGAAGATGAGATTCAATAGGGACAACCGCTGTCCTTTCTGTGAAGCCCCTCAAGGGGATGATACATGCTCAGCTTGCTCCACTGGAGCCGCTGGCCAAACGACTTAAATAGAGTTCCTAAACCGATCCCTTCACATGGTGTGATAAGGATCAAAACACAAACATTGCCGCTCAGCGGCAAAGGATAAAACGCAATGGCTAGACTCAACAAACCAATCAACTCCAGCGATCAAGACGACTCAAACGACTTCAGCCCCATCCCCCCAGGTTGGTACAACGTGGAGATCAATGAGGCTGAAATCAAAACATCCAGCTCAGGTGATTATGATGCTGTGAACGTCACATTTAGGATCATCGGTCCGACAAATGGAGGCAGGTTGATCTGGAACTGGTTCAACTATGACAGTGCAAAAGTCCCAGAGGAGCGACGTGGGGACAGGATGAAAAAGGCTATCCAGATTGGGCGCTCAGAACTCAACCGTATGTGTAGAGCCGCTGGACTTCAGGGGGAACTTGAAGACACTGATGATTTGCTCAACCGCACACTTCAGTTGAAGATTGCGATTGACAAGAAAGACTCTGATAGAAACGCGGTTAAGGGATACAAGGCTGTTGATGGTGAGAACAATGAGGGACCATCCAACACCAAGCCCGCTGGAGCACCTCCATGGATGTGATCCACTGAGCATGAGCACTGAGCCGTAAACTTTAACAGCGCGCTGGAGATGAGCCCTGAGCCGTTCCAGCGCGCTTTCTTTTGAGATACAGACATGACGAAACTAAACTTAGACACAACGGTTAAAAGGATCTTCAAATCCTATGAGGTCAATAGGAAGGACTGGAGGAGGGATCACCTGGGAGCCTCCATCATTGGCAAGGCTTGCGAGCGCGCTACATGGTACGCCTTCAGGTGGGCTCATAAGCCTAATTTCCCAGGGAGGATATTGAGGATGTTCAACACTGGTGAGAGGGAGGAGGAGCGCCTCACATCAGACCTCATCAGCATTGGTCTCATGGTGCATGAGGTTGATGAAAGCACGGGTGAGCAATTCAAGGTTGTGGGACTTGATGGACACCTGGGAGGCTCCATGGATGGAGCGGCAAAGGGCTTTGTTGAGGCTCCTGATTCATGGCATGTGCTGGAGTACAAAACATCAAGCGACTTTGCATTTAAGCGCCTGGACAAGCTGGGTTGCCTTGGCGCAAAACCTGAGCACTATTATCAGATGATGGTTTACATGGGGGGGGCTGGACTCAAGAGAGCCGCTTACCTTGTGCGCAATAAAAACACAGATGATCTTTACCTTGAGTTCATCAAGTTCAATGCGGGTGAATACAACAAGATCATGGAGAGGGCAAAGAGGATCATACAGGCTGAAAACCCACCTGAGCGAGTGGGTGAGCACATCTCAAAAATGCCTTGCAAGTGGTGCAACTACAATGATCTTTGTCTGGGTTATCGTAAGAAAAAACCAACCATGACACTCCCTGAGTTCAATTGCAGGACTTGCGCTCACAGTGAGCCCATCTTGATTGATCCAGACCAAAAGCCCACAGTCTCCATGAGGACTAATTTTGAGAGCAAGGGTGGACCATGGGCTTGTCATGCCATGGGGAGGGACATGACACCTGAAAGGCAACGCTCAGGGTGTGAGCTTCATCTGTTCCATCCACACCTCCTGGAGCCGTTGAACACTGTTGATGGTGAGTGGTCTGAGCATCACATCAATGGGATTCAAATGAGTGTTTCATACACCAAAGATGAAGGCTCCACATTCAACCTCATCAACCACATCTCCACAGATGAGGGCAAGGCGCGCTTGAGGGTGATAGGGTCAAGGCTGGAGATGTCCCAGGGCTTGTCTGAGGATGAGGCAAACACCATCATGGGTGGGTGGATTGTGGGAACCAGTGAGGAGCTTGCTGGGAGGGTAATAAGCCTTGACGGGGATCAGCCTATCATCATCAGTGGGGATGAGGAATGAGTGGACAAGGGCTCACAATCACCAGGAAAGAAGATGAACAGATCATTCTCATTCTCCCCAGTGGGGAGGAGGTGATCATCACACTTGTTGAGGCTCACAGGAGCAACGCACGAATAAGGATCAAGGCTCCCCAGGATGTTGAGATCATAAGGCCAGATTACCAAGGAGGTACACAGTGAAGATCAGGACGCAAGATGAGTATTGGGTGGGTGTCCCATTCCCCCCTAGAAATTGGCAAGATGAGGCATTACACACAGTGATCCAGGCTATCCAGCCTGGAAACAGACCTATCGTTAGGGCTGTGACTGGAGCTGGTAAAAGCTACTTTCTCAGTGAGGTCTCCAGGTGTTTCATCCCCTCCAGGATGGAGAGGGTGATCATCACTACACCCACAGTGAAACTGGTTGATCAGCTCCACGCAACCCTCACAAAACACCTGGGGAGGGGAAGGGTTGGAAGGTTCTACACGAAAGCAAAGGACACGAGACAACCATACATTGTATGTTGCATCCCCAGTGCTGTGAGCCTTGCTGAGGAGCTTCACAAGCAAGGTGTGAGCGTTGCCTTGTGGATTGCTGATGAGGCTCACAGGACTGAAACTGGAACCATGCTGGACGCTGAGGAGGCTATGGGTCCTGATAGGGCTGTGGGCTTCACTGCTACACCATTCAGAAGTGATCCTGGTGAGGCTCTCTCACTGTGGGATGAGATTGTCTGGAACTATGGACCCGCTGAAGCGATCAGGGATGGTGTGGTTGTACCCTGGGAGCTGAGGTTCTGGACTGGAGCTGAGGATCTTGACATTGATGAGGTGTGCGCTCAGATGATCGCTGGAGCCGTCCAGCGCGCTGAGGGGCCAGGCGTTGTGAACGCCATCACCATCCATGATGCTGAGGAGTTCTCAACCCTCCTGGGAGGATATGGGGTGAGAGCTGAGCCCATCCACTCAAAGCTCCATGAGAAGGAACAGGAGCGGCTCATCAAGATGCTTGAGGGAGGCAAGATTGATTGCCTTGTTCATGTCTCATTGCTCCAGGAGGGAGTTGATTTTCCCTGGTTGATGTGGCTGTGTTTGAGGCGTCCTGTGAAATCAAGGGTGAGGTTCATTCAGGAGGTTGGAAGGGTCTTGAGATCATACAAGGATAAGCTCAAGGCAATCATCTATGATCCTCATGATCTATTTGCATCCTTCAGACTCGACTACAACGCAATCCTTTCAGGTGATGTGGATGAGAATGATGTTCCTGTTGAAGCTATGATGAGGGAGGTGAGCGTCTATGTTGATGAGCTGTTCTCAGCTCCCCTCCAGCGCCTTGAGGCAAGACCAAGGTTCATGGGCTCAGTGAGCGCATACCTGAGACAGCTATCAGTTGCTTTTGATGCTGCTGGACGCACTGAGAGAGCAACCTCAACACACTGGAGAAAGGACAAGGCGACTGATCGCCAAGTAAAGGCAATCTGGCGCATGAAGTTTGTGCTGAAGATGAATCACTCTCAGACCATCCCTGATGGTCACAGGATGGCGCTTGCTGTGGCTGTGGAGAGGAGGGAGGAGCTTACAAAAGGTGAGGCTGGAGACCTCCTCAATGTGCTCAAGTCCCTCCAGGGAGATCCATCATGGCCAGACCTTTGCAGCATCATGGTGAGCGCTCAGGTTGCATAAAAGAACAGCCCTCCCATCCCAAGATAAATCAAGGGTGAGGAGGGCTGTTTCCCAGTGGAGAGGGAGGCATACTTTAACCTGAAGGTGAATATAAGAGCAACCTCAACGCGAGCACGATACCCAGCGTAAGTCCAGCTCCCAATCCAGCGTATACCCAGCGTTGTCTCTGTAATGACTTTACATCCTCCCTGAACTCCTTGAGTTCAAGGGACTTTTTTTTGCTGTCCTCCTTGTACACCTTTGCCGCGTCCCTCCATTGATCGCGCTCATTTCGATAGCGATCAACCCAGCCCCCCATTGTGTCCACCTTGCCCTCACACCTGTATTGATCAGCGCGTGAGTCTTTGGACTCCTTGAGGAGGTCTCCCCACAGTATCGCTTGAGCCTTACACTTTGATGCTGTGGTCTTTTTGACGCACGTTTTAGCCTCCCCGCAAACTGTGGGCTTACTTGTCTTCTGTTGGTCTGGTTTGGTCTGTGCGCTCAAAGTGGTTGTCAAGCCACAAGCCAAGATCATCACCATCCCCATCATGAGCGACATGATCAGCAATCTTGGATTTAGTTTCAACTTCAGTGATGTTGTCTCCATCATCAGCTCCCTTGTGTGGTGTGTGTGTTGTGTTGATTGGTTCTGGGCGCTCAGGGCTCCCAGGAGGCTCCTCAGCGTGTTTGCTTTTTGTGTCCCTTGCCCTGAGACCAATGAGCCCAAGGAGGAGCCCCAGGAGCCCCAGGATGATTGGGATGACTGATGATCCATCTATCATCTCCCTCCAGTCTGGACGCACCATCAGAATCACAGCTCCTATGATGAGGGTGAGGGATATTGATATGAGTGCTATGGGGATGTTTTCAGGTGATAGAGGATTCATCCTCCTCCTCCTTTTCTTCGGGTGTAGGGAAGGGAGGCAGCTCATCTATGTCTGATATTGCCGCAAGACCATCAAGATCAGCAACGATTGTATCAAGCTCATTGATCACATCAACAAAATGAAGTTCAGCAACCTCCTCCCTTCCAGCCTCCTTTAGGATCAGATATGTGGTGAGCCTCACCTTGAGTGAGACAACCTGAGTCTTAAAGGACTCGATTGAGAGGAGTATTTTGTTTTGCCTCAGCGCTCTTTTCTGTTCTCTCTTTTCGAGTCTTTTGATCCTTGCCTTTTGAGTGCTCACATCCTTGATTAATGTTGAAAGATTCCCCTGGACAAGCGCTGTGTATATCTCATCCATGTTCTTTTTATCTACTGAGTGAACCTCATCTTTTTTGTTTCTTCTGATCACCCACTGAGCGCTCAGACCTATAAGGATTGTACCTATAGATCCAATGATTGCCGCTCCCCCTGGTCCCACTATAGGATCACTCATGATCCCTCCCTGGGAGGTTGTTGAACTCCCAGTAATAGCGAATAGATGAGATCATGGTTGAGGCAAACATGATGCTATAAGTGTATATGCCAGTGTTCATCAGACTGAAGCTAAACTCATCCTGTTCCAGCACTGAGACAAGGAAAAAGCAAGCTATCCCAGCCCATCCAGAAGCGGTCACAACTCCAGCCCATAAGACCATCCCAGGAGGGAGGGCTTTTGAGCAAAGCATTACACCAATGAGCCCTACAACCGCAAAGAATGAGCCCCACACAAAGTTCCCCCCAGTCTCAACCATGAGCTTGTATGAGGTGTTCATTGGCTGGAACACCAGCACCCACAACCCCCATCCCATCAGGAGCCTTGCTGTGAGCCTTATAAGCAATGCGTGCCTCATCAAAACTCCTCAGCGGCTTCAGGGTCTTTCTCAACCTCAACATCCTTGGGAGGCTTGAGGTGGATAGGCATAGCGGTTGATCTCCTGGAGCCCCTCACCTTCATTTCAAAAGGGTTGAGCGCATCAGCAAACTTGCTCCCAACGTTGCCTCCCACAAGTGCAACAATCACAGTGATGGTGATGTTGCTGAATGCTCCAGCCTCCAGCTTGCCCATGTAGGCAAGCATAAAACAGGGCAACCACACACCAGCATAGACGTAAACCATTTTACGTCCACCCAGTGCGGTAATTGCCCTACGAATCACAGGATTGCTCTCATCTTTAGATGAGTCCACCTCCTGTGAAGTGTTCGATTTTGAGTCTGTAAGCATGTAGGCACCTCTCCAGTGGTCTGTTGTTTTTAACAACACCCTCACCATATGTCCCATCGCCCAACGTACCGTAAGCATTGCCCTCAATCGTGGGGATGGAACCATCCCCCTGGACTCCATCAAGTGCAATCATGATGTGATCACCTGATGGTCTGGAGGTTCGTGGGGTGTCAAGGATCAGGATGTCTCCCCTTTGAACGTCCTTGGGATCAAGGCGCTCAGGAGGTTCAACACCACAGTTCTCCCATCTTCTCTCACTTGCCAGCCTGGGACAAGAGGGGAAGCAGGAGGATGCGATTGAGGGCTTGAGCTGTACATCAACACACCTCTCACTGTCCAGGAAGTCCCCCACTTGCATGAAGCAAGCTCCAGCGAAGATCCCACACCACATCATCCCTTTGCTCTCCTGGTAGCGTCCACCCTCCCCCCTTGCGAGCATCCAACCCCACCCAACAAGGTGAAAGAACCTCTCAATTTCCATGATGTCTCCAGGGTGTCCCTTTTGGGTATCCCTGATGGTGTCCTCCCAGGACAGCTCAGCGGCAAGGATCGCCGCCTCAATAATCTGTTTGCGTGTGTAGCTCATGCTCTCTCTCCATGGTGTGTGTGAGGCTCACTGAGAGCCTCATTGATTAATATACAGCAAGATCAATGTTGAACTCAGCCCCACTGGGAGCGGTGCTCAGCCTTGGGTTGACCCATGTTGAGCCGTTCCAGTATTTCACAGTGAGGATCAGCCTGTTGTTTGCTGAATCGTATGTGAGGCTTGAGTCAAACACAGTCCCATCAACTGAGCTGATGCTGTGTGTGACTGTGCCTGATACGTTTGCGCTGATTGCATTCATCACAAACGTCCCTGAAGGGGCTCCACTTGTAACAAAGTTCCCTGAGATGTTGTATGCGGTAACTGATGAGTTTGTGAGAGATCCTGAACCTTCAGTGAAGTTGAATGTTCCCCTATGCTTAACGAGGTTCCCTTTGTAAAGGGATGAGTCTCCAGGGAATAGGATGGAGAAGTTCCCCCCAGGTGGGTTAGACCGATCAACCCTATATGCCTGGGTTGACACCCCAGCAATCTGAGCACCAACACCCTCCACCCTGAGACACCTTGCTCCATCAAGTCCAGATTCATCATCAATGTCTATCTCAACCCCTGATGTCTGGCCTATGCGATACACTGAACGGATTGCAAAGTCTGATTGACTGATTGTGATCGCTGAAACAACCGCGCGATGGTGCACCCTGTGTTGCCCTGAGCTGTCCACAGTGACCTCATATTCACCATGATCACCCCATGCAATGTGGTTTGTGAGGTTGACCTTGGGAGAGCTTAGATCCCCAGCCCCTCCATTATGGATGTGGTTTTCATTGAAGTGATTCAACCACTCAACCCATAGAAAGGTTATATAAAACAACCAGTTCAACCAGTTGTAAGGGACCGTCTCCTCATGCTCAAAACCATCCTGTTGTTTTGAGATGTTGGGAGGGACGTTCTCATTAGTCGGATCTGACTTTAAGCCCGCTGGATCTGGAGTGTGATTGGTTGCCCATTGAGGGCTATCTGTTGGTTTTACTGGCATTACACAAGCCTTGAAAGTTGACCCTGATCAAGCCCTTGATCGGGTGTGTCTAGTTTGAATGGATTAGAGTGAGTCTCCACAACTCCTGTAACCTGAACTCCAGCAATGGTGGACGTTTGCATTATTTGCTGAAGCTCACCCACCACAAGGGCTCCCAGTGAACCTCCTGAGAACTCAAAAGAGACCGTTGCTCCAGGGTGCTCCCTGATGATTATCTCATCAGCCTGAGTGAGTCTGTGGAGGATGTTGAGGAGCTGTTCTGGTGTACCACTGGAGGTGTTGCGCGCGATACGTGCAACAATGAATCTGATGAAGTTGAGGTCACTCAGTGAGCCCCTCCTCTCACCAATGAGAGCGCCCCACTGGTCAAGTGTGATTCCCACACCCTCCAGTGTCTCACCATCCCAGATGATGCGGTTGTTGATCATCTCATTGAGTTCAACCTCAACCTCCTGGACTTGCTCCACAATCATTGATGCAATGAGGGGGAACAGCGCGCTCTCCTTGAACTGGATGAGGAGCCGCTCAAGGGCTCTCTCAACCATGTTTGTGATCATCTTTATCATACTTGCACCACTGTTGTTCTGGTTGAGTCAAAGCGCGCTTGTGAGGTCTCACCAACCACAAGGTTAGCTGAGGATGATGGGGGATCTGTGAGCCCCACTTTGACAACAACTTGAGACACCTCATCCAAGTCCTCAACCGTTGTTGAGTTCACAGACCTTGTGAGCCTCCAGGTGTTCACATCATCGGCAATCTGGAGGAGGTTCCCCTCAGCAAGTGCATCATTCTCGATTGCCTCAAGCTCACCTGAGCTGAGGGTCTTTGATGAGGACACCTCCACAATCATCCACACATCAAGCTCAGTTGCCCTGGAGAACACCACTGTGTGTGGTTTGCCCTGGGAGTCAACAATGGTCTTAGCGCGCTGATCTGGAGCTGGGGCTGTGGTTGTCGTTTCAATCCCAGCGCCTTTGAGCGTCCATAGCTTGTCTGCAACCTCCTGATCATCTCCACCAAGGACAACAACCTCAATGCTGTGGGGTGGTCTCCCAGAGCCATCAGTGAGGCTGGTTGCATTTTCATACACCTGGACAGATTGAACCTCATCAACACCCTCAAGGATCTTTGAGAGGATTGCTCCCACAGTCGCAAATCCAGCAACCTGGAGAGAGGTTCTCATCCTGACCCTAAGCTCAGAATCACTCTCAACCGCTCTACCCTGCAGAGCGTCCTCAGCGTTGCTCACTGAGTCCCATCCTGAGACCGCTGTAACCTTGACTGTGAGAGATCCTGAGCTTGCCTCAATCGCTCCCTTGTTGATGCTCCTCACATCAACTGTTGTTGCTCCCAGTGCTGGGATCACAACATCAGCAATGGTCTCAAAGATCTCACCAGTCTGAGCCTGTGCAATCTGTGTACCTGATGGGATGAGCGTCCCATTGCTACCATTGACAATCACAGATGTGATTGATGGTGTAGCTGGTAGCCTTGTGAGTCCTATGATGTATGCGAGGTTGTCCAGGAGGACTCCCTCAGCGCTATTGGGGTCAAGCATCCAGTAGGCAATCTGAAGCTGTTCCCAGACCTCAGCAAGTGCCTCACTGAACACGCCAATGAGGAGCCCCACGAATGACTTTGGGGATGTCTTGACGCCATCCCCAAACGCTCCCTTTGCAGCGGTCTCAAGGCTCCCCTTGATGTCAATGAGCCGCTTATGTAAATAGCCTGATACGCTGAATCCAAAAGACATGAGATCACCTTATTTTTTTGTGGGGAATGTGAACGGAAATGGAGGGACCCCATTAGGGTATTTCATCAGCAAGGCATCAGTGACTTTCATAAAGGTGATGGTGGGTGATGCTGGATCTTCAGCAAACAACTGGAGGTAATACTCCCTTGCATTATACGCTGATGCCTCCCTCCCAAGGTTGCCCTTGAGGTGTCCTTTCATCGCACCTCCATTGCTCACCTCTACAGGATACCACTTGAACTTTGATCCCACTGTGAGTTCATTGTCCTGAGTGAGCGTTTTCCTGAATACAAGCTCAAGATCATACAGCCTGGAGCCCGCTGAACTGAAGCAATCAACATAACCCTCATCATGATCTGGGTTCCCAGAAGTGTTCTGAGTGCTGGTAGCTGTCGTTTCAATCCACATCATGCCTTGAGTGTATGTGTCTCCCACATCATCTGGATCAAGGATGTTGCCCATCTTACAGATAAAGTCTGGGTTTTTGGATGATCCCTGAGACATCATAATGTCAAGAGCCTCCTCATCCTCATCAAAGCAAAGGAAGATGTCTGAACCATTCACGCTCTCTGATCCACTCTGGATCATTGTGATCCCCCTTGGATAGTCTGTGTTTGGCAGGAAGATGTTAGCCTTTGATGTGCTGTTTGCTGGGAGCGCTGATGATGTGCCAAAATCACCACCAGTGTATGTCAATTCAGTTGAATCGTTAAATTTCATATCAAATGTATCTGATGCGTAATCTGGATTAAACATAACGTTTAAGCCAAATCCTGAAGATGTGATGTATCCTGTGTTGTCTGGTTCAATGGCACAGTTTTGAAAGTATGGATAAGATGATGTGCTTCCAGGTATGATGAAATAGTTTGCTGCTGGAACGTTGGATGAGCTATCATAACCTGAGAAAAGAAACAGCCACTCACATCCAGCGGTTGTGTCCCTAACGATGAAAGCATAACCGCTCCTTGTTCCGTTAGAGAACTTGCATATGTCAGAGACCTTATAGCGGGCTGGGAGCGCTTTGTTGAATGGGTAGGACTTACCATCACCATTCCTTATGAGGTCTCTAAATGCAATTGCCCAGACATTTGCTCTGGACTCAACATCAGAATCAACCTCACCCCTTGAGGTGTCTAGCTTGAAAAGCAGATCAGGTGTGTAAAAGTAAAAGGCATGTTCAGCCATGATTTAACCTCAAGGTTCTGGTGTGGAGTTAAGTGGTGTGGAATGGGGCTTCACATCATACAAGTCCAGCGTGTTTGTGATGATGGACATCTTAGCCCCCCCTAACGCTGGGTGGTTGTCTGATGTGTAAAGATTGTCCAGGGGAAGTGGTCTGAATATCAGCTCATAAAGATCAACCTCAACAGGAGGCACAACAACAGGAGGAGGAGGCTCCTCAACCCTTGTGATCCTTGTAACTGTTCCCAGTGGGAGTGAGGACTCAATCTCCCCATACTCAGTGGTTGCTGTGAACGCAACTGAGAGAGCCCTGGTGATGCGGTTAACTGATGTTGTGTATTCAATGATCTCAACAACACCATCAACCTGAGCTATCACCCTTTTGATCTCAGCGTCCCTCACAATCTGTGGTTGTTTGCCCAGTATCCTCCCCAGGTAATCTGTTCCCACAGACCTATCAAGGAACCATTCACCTTTCCACATCAGGAGTGAGATCCTCAACTCCTGTTCAATTGCGGCAAGGCCATCAACAGGAACAAGATCACCATTAATAAAAGCTATGTCGTGAGTCTCTATGTTTAGTGCAAAATCTCTCATATCTTGATGCTCCCTAGCTTTAAAGCCACAGCATCAAGAGCACTCTCCACAGCCTCAATAGCGGCAAGCGCTGGAGGGGCAAAGGGAGCGGGTGTGTTGATCGCCGTAACTGCAACCTGAGCCGACTTGAGCGCGCTCATAAGGCTACCAACTTGCTTTATCACATCCTCAACAAGCTGGACAAGCTCAGCGGTATCTGAGCCCAGTGAGACCTTGCCTCCAGGGGTGATGGTGAGCCCCACAGAACCATCCCTCAAACCTATCCAAAGATCATCACCTGGGGCTTTGCCATCCTTGGCTTTTGGATCGCTGAAGCTCCCCACAAGCGCGATGCAATCACTGGTGTGAAGGAACCTCCCATCACCAGGATCAACGCAACCCCCATTGCTCTTGAACACGTCCATGGACCGTCCTGAGAAGATGAGGAACACCTCATCACCTTTCTGAGGAGCCGCATGAATCGCAAAGCCTCCAGCGCTCCAGAAGTGAACAGGAACATTGGGGATCTCAGCGCGCTCCTCCAGCTCTCCTGATGTCTTCTTTTGCTTGATGCAAGGCTTGATTGTTGCGCTCATGGTGGACCCATCAAAGGAGACAATCTCTCCAGGGAGAGGGAAGTTTTTCCCCATCATCACACCAGTGATTGCATCCCTGAGAGCTTGTGTGGGATCTGGTCTTGATTCATTTATCATAGTGGTTTGACCTCCATCACGCTCAACCATTGCCCTGAGTGTGTGTCTCCTGAGAACTTGTGTTTAAGGATCACATAAGCTCCCTTGTATTCGTTTGAGTTTAGGTCCAGGGCTCTCCCTGGACGCGCTTGATGTATGAGAAGCGCCGTAACCTCCAGCTTACCTCCCTCCAGGGATTTAGGTGAGCCCACAAGCCCAGTGCTGGAATCGAGATAAACAGCTTCCCTGGGTGTTGCTGAGCCCTCCTTGAGAGCCTGGATCTCCTCATCCTGAATGCTCCAGGTGTACCCATTGCGCTCAAAGAGTGAGTCAAGCTCATTCGCTGATGATCCAGAAAGAACAACCCCTTGAACCTTTGTGGTGATTGCCTTGAGGGAGTCCACAAAGCCCTCACCTATCTTGAGCCCTCCCAGTGATCCCTTTACAGCGCTGAGGATCTTCTCAGGTGTTGCTCCCTTTGGGATAGTTGCCTGGATTGTGGCTGTTTTCATTGCCTCAATTCCATCACCACACTCAATGTCTGTAACCCACTCAGACCCCTCTTTGTGTGAGGATACAGCAGTGATGTCTCCCCTGAACAGCATCCCAATATCATTGAGGTATCCAGCCTCAAGGATAAATTTCATCTTCTCTTTGATGAAGCTCCTGGACTCCCTTGAGAGGTTATACACCCTCAAGGTGATGGTGTTTGCTGTGCGCTTTGGGGTGTGCTCTCCACTGAAAGCAACCCTCAGATCACTCCACTCCCTCCCCTCCTTGCCCTCCTCACCTATCGTGAGGCTGTATCTCCTTATGTAAAGATCATTCATCTGAGAGCCTCCAGCTCATCCCCAGTCACATAGATGAGTCTGAAATTACCCTCAAGCCCCACATCACCCAGTGTGGGCTCCATGAGGCTCTCATCTTCTGGGATGAGGATGAGGTCTCCATCAGGGAGGAGAGGGTTGCTGAACCGCTCCAGGAGGCTCCAGCGCGCAACCAATGCAATCCCAGCAACCAGAATCTCATCAGATGAACCATCATAGACGTTCATATAATAGCGCTGAGCGCGATTGTTCCAGGCAATGAAAAGCCTGAAGCTCCTCCCATCAAGCGAGTAAACAGCATCAATGGGGAGCGCTGGTTCTGATGGTGTAAATGTGATTGGAATCTCAAGCATGTATCAGCTCCCAAAGGTGAGTTTATATAGTTCTGATGAATCCTTTTCAGCCTTTGCTTTTGCTTTTTTCGTGGCTTTTCTGGACCCTTTTCCCTTTGGCTTTTTGGTTCCATGCTTAACCGATGAATCAGGATCGCCAAGGGTTGTTGTTTTGCGCTGAGCAACCTGGAACTCCTGGAGGCTCACTGAGACCTTGAGGGCAACACCAGACTCAGCATCCTCAAGAGTCCCAACTGATGTGATGAGCATATCCTCATAAACCTTGAGACCGCTCACAACAGTGAGCCCTTGCCTTGCCTTTGCAAGCAACACAAGCGCGCTCCATTGCTCCCTTGCCCTACCGACAGCGGCTCTCTCAGCTCCAGTCACAATGTCAGACCACATCACCTCCATGGTGAGTTGATCAGGCATAACAACCGCATGATCAGGTATGTCTGAGCCCTCCTCAACAGGATTGTTGAGAACTTGAATGGTTGTGGTGTGATTCTCAGTGATGGAGGCATCAACAACAAGATCCCCCAGCTTGCTCCCCTGAGCCCTCCTCACAAGTATTGCTGTTTCTTCTGATTCTGCCATGATGGGCGCTCCTTAGTAGAGGTAACCTGTTGTAAAGTTTTGCTTTATGTCCCTTGCTTGCTTGTCCATCTCATCCTTTTGATGGCTTCTGATGCGCCTTGCGAGATCATCGCTGGACTCCCCTGGCCTTTGGACGACTGTGATGGGGCTCCCAGTGTAGTTTGAGTTCACTTCAGGTGTTCTGGGGATGGATGATGCACCGCTCCTTGTGTCCCTGGATACAGAGCCTCCAGCCCCAATCATTGAGGCTCCTTGATTGAACATGTCCACCTTTGCCTTGATGTCTTTTACAACGCTCAGCTCAAGCCCTGGGATGATGCTTGCTCCCTCCAGGAGGCTCCCCAGGAGAGAGCTGAACTTTGTGCTGATCTCAACAATGGTCTCAAAAGCATCATCCTTGATCCCCTTCCATGCTCCTTTCGCTTCAGCCTCAAGATCATTCCATCCATCAACCATTCCCCAGATTGAATTATAAACCTCATCCTTGAACAGTGGCCAGATCTTAAACATGTATAGAAAGAAGTCCTCAGCAGACTTACCAGCAATCTCCCAAGCATCTTTTATTATGTAGATCGCTTTTCCGAGATCAGGATACTTCTTAACAAGCTCACCAACTGCACTGTTTTGACCCTTGAAAAACTTGTCAAAATCTTCAATCAAGTATCCAATCAGCGCAACCAGTGCAGCGATAGCGATAGGGATCAAAAGCACCTTTGCTTGAGCAAGGAGCGCGCTTGCACCAAGGAGCCTGTAAGCCATCACAAGACCCCTTATCACCTTGATAAAGCTCAGTATTCCGCCTATCGCCTGATAGGCTATGAACGTCGCCATGATGAATTGTAGTATCCTCATCGTGCGTTCAAGTCCACCAAGCCATGAGATGAGGGTCTGGACAAGTCCCACAACGGACTTGATGCCTTTACCCATCAGCTTGAGAGCATCCACAGCAAGCATGATGCCTTGCTTGATCCTGAGCTTTAGGAGCCCCTTTGTCTCCTTTGTCCAGTTGAGGGTTGCCTTTGCAATCTCAAGAGCTTCAGGGATCAGCTCAAGAGCAACCGCATCCTTTACAGCCTTTATGGTGAACTTGATCTTATCAATCGTATCATTGAACTCCTCAGCTTTTTGAGCGGTCTCCTGAGAGAGCACAAGACCAAGCTCCCTGGACTCCTCCCTCATTGCCCTGATTGCTCCTGATCCAGCATCAAGGAATGATGCCATCCTGATCCCCTGTTCCCCCAGGAGCTTCATCCTGAGTGATGCTCTTATAGCTGGATCTTTGACACCCTTGAGACCATCAGACACAGCCTCCAGCTTTTTATCAATGGGGAGCTTTGCAAACTTGTTTGCATCAATGTTGAGCGCTCTCAGGGAGAGCCTCAGACCCTTGTTTCCCTGAGCCGCTTCAACGCTGTTCTTAGTCAGATCCTTGAGGATGTCGTTAAGCTGTTCACCTGATGCACCGCTGAGACCAGCGGCATACTGAAGCTCAAGGAGTTCCTGAGCTGTGAGTCCGATATTTCGAGCCGCCTTTGTGACCTCATCAATCCCCTCAGCGGTCGTTTTGACGAACTTGTACACACCCACAGCTGCTCCAGTGGATACAGCCGTGATCACCTTGAGGGAGGTCTTGAGTTTATCAACACCTCCCTCAGCGTCCTTGAGTGGCTTTGAGTCAACGTCAAAGCCCCATTTTGTGATCAGTTCCCTGATGATCTGCTTTACAGCCACAGCCCTAACTCCATTGCGGCTCCTTGGTTTGCTCTTGCTTTTCCCTAGCAACTTGAGCGCTCAAGGAGTCAATTTCCTGTTTGATGTCAAGGGCTGAATGTACATCCATCAAGGTTGATAGGGTGTGAAGCTCCATGATCTCAGTGTATGTGGTGAGACCATAAACAATGGGTCTCCACACCCACCAATTAAGATCACGAGACTTGATCAGCGCCTTGATCTTTAGCTCCCCTGATCTTTGACTTGATTGTGTATCTTCTCCAGCTCCTCCTCTGAGAGTCCCAGACTCACCTCCTCCATCGCTGAGCTGCTTGAATCCTCCTGATAGGTGCTTTCTTCCAGGAGTGAAGGGCTGTTCCCATCCTCCCTCCAGATCTCCTCCAGCTTGCCCTTGAGACCCTTCACCGATTTCATCTTGTTCATGAGCGCGTTGAAGGATCTTGTAAAAAAATCCTGATAGTGGAACCTCAAGCTCCAGACGATCACCTCCATCATCCCATACTCATTGAGCATGAAGTCTCTATCCACGTCCATCTTTGCCCAGACTGGAGCTTTTCCAGTGCGGTTGAGCACCACATCAGTTGTGCAAAGGATGTCCTTGATGATCACACCAACTCCAGCCTCATCAACGCGCTTGAACAGACTGCTCACAGCGCGCTCAATCCCAGCTCCCTCAAGGGCTTCAGCTTGCTCAATCGTTACATCACCATCAGACCCCATGAACGCTGATACAGCGGCCCCAAAAGGTCCACCCACAATCCTCCCCAATCTGATGAGGAGCTGTGTGGAGTAAATGGGATTGAATGCTCTCACCCTCACCCTGAGATCCCCAGTGGGGAATGTGAACACTTTCACCTCCCAGGGCTTGCGAGGTTCTGGGGCGGGCTCCTCAATGGGAGCTGATGTGGGCTCATCTGGAAGCTCCTGAGAGCCCTCCTCCTGGATGGGAGCATCATCTGGGATGTTCCCATCCCACATATCTTTGATGGGCTCCACAGCATCCTTAGCGCTTGCTGGTAAGGTGATCCCTTTTGATTTCGTCTTGCTTGTCATGTTCTTAATTCCGTTCCACTGGAAGTGTTAAAGTGAGAGCCCCAGGGCAATCCCAGGGCTCTCGATGGATCAAACGTTTGAGCCCACGTAGTGATCCAGGACTGGGCAAAGGAAGGCCCACTGGACGTTCCCTGTTTCAGCTTCATAAGCCTTGTCACTGATCTTCTGGAGTCGTGTGGACTCAGCAAAGTGAAGGCTTGTTCCATTAGCATCCTCCACACCCAGTGGAGCCTCACCCGCTCCAAGCTTCTCTTGAGCAAGTGCAATGCCCATAAAGTAATCATTGGAAGGGCTGGAGCCCAAGAGTGTGAAAGTCACAAGACCAGATTTATCACTGGAGAGGTTGAAACACCAGTCTCCCTGGACTCCCACTGTAAGTGTTGCAGCTTCAGACCTTCGAGCCGCATTGATCATAGTTCCTGGAGCGTATCCTGTGACAATGTGTGTCCCATGAATTGCGCTCACCTCTCCTGGTGCATAACTTGGCATGATTGAACTCCTATGTTCATTTTTTGTATTGGATCAGTTTTGTATATAAGGGCTCAGATCATGCGATCAGTTTACCGCTGTATGATGTCTTGTTGATTGCTCCAGCAAGGTAGAACTCAAAGGTGATTGTGGGTAGTGATCGTGTTGCCCTCTCAGCGCTTGTCATGGTTCGCACATCCACAGCATTGATCACAGGAGCGGGCTCATCTGTGAACAGTTGAGTGTTGAGACCCTTTGCAAAGCGATCTCTCAGGATGTTGGTGAAGATCGCTTTTCCAGCGTTTGTCATGGGGATTTTGCTTCCACTCTTTGACGCCTCAACCTTTGCCTGGAATGATGCCTCCTCAAGTCGTGTGGTTGTCCAGTCAATCCCCAGGAGGACATCCATCCACTCTCCTGATGATGCCTTGCAATCCTCACCAGTCACAGTGAGACCTCCAGCTACATCAGCAAAGAATCCATTCTTTGCCTCAAGGAATGCGCGCTCACCACTCGTGATGGTTGCTGGGGTGATTCCAGGCATAGGCACATTATTGTAAACTGTAGAGCGCTCATCAGCGTTCACTGAGAGCCTGTTCCCATGAAGGGCAACGTTGGGAAACTCCCAAAAGCGATCAGTCCAGAAGATCCCTCCATCCCTGGAGAGGGTCTGTGCAGCGCTCAGAACATCATCAGTCGCACTGGTAATGCAATCAGCATCACTGGTGAGACCCATGGGGAGCTTGCGCCTTGTCTGGCACCATGCAAGGAGAGCCAACACATCAGCCTTTGTGGGATTGAGTAGAGCCACACCATAGAAGTCTGAGTTCTCCAGGAGGCAAGCATCCAGAGCCTCAGCAACGGTCTCAGCGCTTGCTGTGTTTGCCGTGGTGTTTGCAATGGATTGAGATCCATCCACAGTTGATGTGAATCCCACACCTGGGAAATCACTTGTGACGATGTATTCACCCGCTCCCCCATCAGTCACAGTCACAGGAAGGGGTGAGTTGTTGATCTCCAGCTTGATCAGATCCCTGATCTGTGAAGCTGAGGGTGTGCCTGATGGAGCTGTGATCCTCACCTCAAATGTGACCCCAGTTGGGAGCTTGTAAGCATAGGTGTAGACAGCCTCAGCGGTTGCTGTTCCCACAGTGATTGTGTCCACCTGAGCGACACCCACAGCGCGCCTCCCAACCATCACTTTCTGAGGAGTGAGATCCATCCCCAGGAGGTTTGAAACAGCAATTTTCTCAGCGTCCTTGTCTGTGAATCCAGCGTCTTGCATCCCCTTGAGGATGTCCGCTCCAGCTCCAGCAAAAAGCTGTGTGCGCTCAGGAAAACGCGCGTGCTCTCCCAGAACCAGCAAGGTTCCAAAACCAGCGGTTGAGAGGTTGACTGTTCCAGAGATGATCTGGACGTTTTCACGATCAGTGATTCCCATGAGGGGCTCCTTTATTTAAGTTAAATCAATGTCCAGACTTACGCTGGACTTGTTGTTTTCATCGCTCAACACATCACCCTCAAAGGTAACATGATCTATCACTCCAGGAGATGTCCTGTATTCAACACCATAAGAGAACTGGAGGGTAAGGGTTGCCCTTTTTTCATTCCTTGTTGAGAGGAAGGTTGTGGAGTCGATTGAACCTAACTCACGTTGATATGCAACTCCACCATTGAAAAGAGTGGGCTTGTGATACTCCTGGAGCGCTCTCCTGATTGCATCAACATCCTCATCTGAGCCCTCACCATACAGTGAGAGCGTTACTGTAGCAATCCTCTCCCCAGTGTGGAGAGCCTCCTCACCATCCATCACCTGAGCATCACGATCACCCACCCTTCTTGCAGGAGTTACCCTCACTGAGCACCATGGAGCTGATGGGTTAGGCGCTCCCTTGCTGTCTCCAGTTCTGGGCTGATCGTGATCAATCACTGTGTGTGATGGGAGGATCTCCTCAATGTAATCCCCTATTGCATCTTTTGCGGTTGTAAAGCTCATGGTTCATCTATCCTGATTGCGAGAACCTCCCAGTGAGGTAGCGTGTGTTCAATGGGCTCACAGTTCATCACCTCATAATCAAGCCCATTGATGCTGATCACATCAGCGGGTGTCATGAGCTTTTCATTGAGCTTCCTCAGCTCAGTGTTGCTGATGATGAGTTTAGGGTCTCGTGTGCGCTGAGCGTCGCTCAAGGACACTGTGGATTCAGATGATGCGGGCTCAGGGTATCCCTGGATGATGAACACTTCATCATCACCAGGGACAAATTTCCTGGAGACGTATTCACCAGGAGCCCCCCTTGTGACTGGGAGAGCCCTTGCTCCCAGGATTGATCCTCTACCTCTCATGATTTGTCCTCCATCCTCACCTGATACGATACAGCGTTGCGCGCTGTTCCTGTGTCAATGAGAGGATTGTCTGAGCCCTTTTGCTCAATGGTTGATTCTGCGTTACCTGGATCACTGAATGATGTGATTGCCTTTTGGAGTTCAGCCTTGAACTTGATCCCCACCTTGTTGAGCGCTCCCTCAACTGTGGAGCGTCCCTGGATGATTGCCTCCAGCTCCCTCTTGAGCATTGCCTCAATCTCTGGAGCCACAGCATCAGTGGTCTCACCCACAACAGGACGCTCAGGGATGTCCACAGTTCCAACCTCATTGAGCCACATGTAATCAGCAACGCTCAGCTCACCCTGATCACCTGGACTTTCTCCAGCGAAAAAGCCCACAGCAACATGAGGGGCTTTTCTCATGAGATCCATTTGACCCATGATGCGCTTGTAACCCTTGTCCTTGTCTATTGTGTCCACTTGAGACCTCCTGTGAGCGCGCTGAGCACGTTTGTTTAGAGCCCTGGATTCATCCTATACCTTCCCCAGTATCGCTCCTCTACAGCCTTGAGGGTCTCCTCAGTGGAGCGGTATGTCTCAGCAATCCTTGAGGAGCGCTTTGAGCTGATCGTGGGATCAGTCCTTTCAGCGTCCTGTATTGCGTACACAAACACACCCAGCTTGACGCTTGAGGGGATGGATTCATCAACACCAAAGCCATCAACAAAGGGGTTGTTGATAAACAGATCAGCTTGTTCCATCGCTCCCTCAAGGGAGAGGTTTAGGATGAAGTCATCTGTGTTGTCTCCACTGGGGAGCTTTGCGTATTGCTTGAACTCAGTGAGCAACGTTGCAATGTCTGGATCTGGCAATCTGTCTTGTATCGCTCCCATGGGAGTCCTCCTTGAGCCCCTCTCCTGGGGCTTGTGTTCATTGAATCAGCTCAGGGAGTCCTCACTCCTCTTGATCGCTCACCACAAGAGAAGCATCAGCGCTGATCTCCTCATTGCTCAACTCACCTGTGAGCGCGCCTTGGGACTCCTCAAGCCAAAGCTGGAGAGCAATGGTGTTCTCCTCCTTTGTTGGGTAAGTGGTCTCACCCTCAGCTTGCAGCGCATACACTTTTTTCAGTGCAGCCCTGATCTCATTCCCATTCCCACCCTCAAGGGCTTTGTTCACCTCCTCAGTGAGTGTGAATGAGGTTGCGATTGATCCCCCTGATGGGTTTATGGGATCAACGTTTTTTGCACCTCCAGCCTCATCAATGGGATCTCCCAGGTGTCCATCACCATAAACGCGCTTGATTGCATCAACCGCATGATTACCCAGCCACTTTGTTTTACCAGCAAAGAAGCGCTGATCTGAGTAATTGAATGTGACAAGGATAGGGTAAAGTCGCTTTGACATGAGTTGTCTCTCTTGGTTTGGATCAGGTTAAAACAAAAGCCCCTCCCTCATTGAGAGGTGAGGGGCTAGAAAATGAATGAACTGAGGTTGAGATCAGGCTGGTGCTGAATCGAAAGAACCAACAACCATAGCTTCTGGACGGTAGTATGCGAGCATCAAGCGTTGCTCCATGAGGAGCTGGATCATGTTGCGCATGAAGAAATCATTGTGTGATTCAGACATGCGCACATTGGTTTGCTCACGATCAAACAACTCAACAGCAAGCTGGAAGTTGCCCACAAGGAAATCACCCTCATTAATGGCTGTGGTTTCGACGAAAGGAACACGCCACACTTGACCATTCACAAGGAGGTACATGTACCCCTTGTTGTCATTCTTCAGGAGTTCAAGATCCTCAATGTCTTGAGGGTTGAGGATTGCTCCTGTTGATGGGTATTCAGCAAGACGCCCCTTTGTCATGGCGCGACGCAAAGCATCATACTTTGTATCTCCAGTCTCTCCAGCGCTCCAGGAGTATGATTGAGCATTTGCATGAGTCATCATCCCCTGAAGCTCATTCCCAGCGCCAGAACCATAGAGGAGGTGCCAATCTTCATTGGTCAACATGCCAGCCGTCAAGCGACCATCAATGTATGAGCGCAAGCGAGGTGCGTCCTCCATGATTTGACGTGTGATGGGCAAGCCCTTTGCGATGGTTTTCACATTGGCGCTCTTGAGAGCCATTGTGATGTCTCCATCAGGCTTGCGCTCACCTTCAGGTGTAGCGGCAATGAGATCAGAACTCACGCGCGTGAGGGCGACTGTGTAGGCGTTTGAGAATGCTGTTGTGACAGTGAGCGTCCCTCCATCACCTGAGCGACTCACTCCACCTGAAGCGATTGTTTTCACTTCAGTGTTGCTCCCATCAGATACAGTGATCACTTGACCTGGTGTGAATCCACTGATCACATCAACCACAAGGGTTGTGTCTGTTCCAGCAATCGCGCTTGTGAGCTTTGCTGAGAGATTGAAGAAACCAGTTTCTTCAATCCATTCAACACCATTAACGCTGGTTGGTGATGTGCGAATGAGATCGCGTACATGCTCCATCCTGAAGGGCTTGTTCACGATGTCTGGGAGTCGCACTGGACGCACAAGGACACCCGCTGAGGAGGTGTCACTGGTGAGCCCTTTCTGTTCACGAAAGGACTCGATCTCCTTGCAGAGCTGAGCTGTGAGGAGGTTTGAATCAGTACCCTCAGCAATCATAGCCTGGACTTCTTTTGATGCGAACATGGAGCCGATATTCACAGGATCACAGCTTGTTGATCCCTTGATCCTCATGTTCTCATACTGCTGAGACTTGACGAACAGCTCACCAGGGCTCATGAATTTGACACCATCAGTGTCTGTGTCTCCAGCCTGATAGCTGGGGCGTTGCATACGCTTGATGAGGGTCTCATGTTGAGAGATCAGATCAGCGTTTTGCTCACCAAAAGACTGTAGCTTTTCCTCAAAGGAGGTGATCAGCGCAGCGGTTGAATCACTGGTCCCACCATTAGACTTGATCTCAGCGGTTTGTGTCTCAATCGCGCCTTTCATCCCCTCCATCACTTCATTGAACTTCTTAATCAGCGCAACGTTATCATTGTTGAGGTTGTCGTTTTGGCTTTGTGTCTGGTTCTTTTGGCCCATGGCTCATCTCTCCGAAAGGAAGTTGTTGAAATTATCCAATGCGGCAAAAATAGAGCCGCTTTCTTTTAATGTAAGGCTCTCGCCATAACCCTTATTCTTACCTGAGAGCACAGATGAGCGCAAGCCCTCAAGCTCAGTGATGCGTGAGCTTAGGAGAGCCTCAAGTTCACTCACTTGATCTGGAGACACCTCAGACGATGTAAAGGACTTGATCAGTGCATCAAGCCTCACAGCTTTTGATTGTTCAACTGATGTTGAGCTGTTTGCTCCCCACGTAACAGGGCTGATCTCCCACAGCTTGAGCTGTGTGAGGAGCCTCACCCTCATTGCTTCAGACATCCCCTCACCCATCCAATCAATGAAATGAGACTTCATGACATCAAAGCCAAAGCTCATCTCATCAACAGCATGATCCCTGATAAGCTCAAGAGCCTCATCACCCCTCATGGTTTTGGATACACGACTCTTGAACAGGAGCCCTTTTGAGTCCTCCTGGAGTAGGAAAGGACGCCCAATCACCTCATGTCTCTTATGTTGCCACAACAGCTTGACCCTTGACTTGCCCTCACCAGGGGGATTGAAATCATGCTGGATGGTGTGCGCAAAAGCTCCTTTCTGGATCACATCACGATCGGAATCAAGGCTATCAAAAATTGCCGCATATCCTGTGATGATCCTCTTGTCAACATCAGCTTTGATGTCCACATCTGATGTCACTTTATTCAGTCTTGACATATCTTCTCTCTTACTCAAGTAGGTTGTAAATAATCGCACACCTGCAGCCTGGATGAGCTGGAGCTGTGAACGTGTTTGGGATTCTCTTTGTCGCTCCAGGGAACGTCTCCTCAAGACCAATAACAGCCTCATGGAGTGGACCGCAATGAGGGCACACCCTCTCATCAACTGAAGTGTACCACATCTTGATGATGGTAGCTGAGCTGAGCGCTCCCCTCTTGGCTTGCCTCATTTGCTCAAGGGCTCCTTGATTGAATGCAAGGCTCATCTCAGTGCGCGCTATGCGCTCAGCGCGTATCCTGTGAAGCCTGGAGGCATAGTTGAGGGACTGCTTATCAGCATCAGTGGGGCTCATCCCACCATCCACAAGGCTTGTCCTGTGTCGCTGAACAGCCTTAGCCTGATTGTCAGTGAGCCCCACAGTTGCCCTGATGTAACGTCCAGCGGCTCTAGCTCCCATGGGTGAATCATTGACCACATATTTGATCATGGACTGAAGCGCTCTATGTTGCTGGTTGCTCAGGTTTACAGCAAGTTCACTCCCCCTGGAGGTGATCCAGGCTCTCAGCGTTGCAGCCCTTTCATCAAACCTGATGCGCTTGCCCAGAGATGTCTCCACTGAGTCCCTCATGTAAGCTGAGGAGGACTCCATTGCACTCATCCAGGCTGGAGCAAGCTTCTCATTGATCAGCTCAACATAAGCATCCTGAAGAGCCTGGAGCTGATTTGCATCAAGGCTCCCATCCCTGAGAGCCCTCTCAATCTGATCATACTTGAGATCCCTCCTGGAGCTGTTCCAAGTCCTCACAAGGACGCGCTGGAGCTGTGGCTCCTTGGCGCTCAGAAAAGCTCTGATCACCCTCTCAACACCTGAGTTGTTCAAGGGGATGAGTGAGAGGTTCTTTGGGAGCCTGTTCCTGGAGGTGTCCACAACGGGTGTGATGTTGCTCCCCAGTGTAGGGTTGCTTATGGGGCTTGGCGTGTTTGCACCATAAGGATCTTTGGTCCCATGATCGCTCGCACAGCCACAACCGCTTGAGAAAATAATACTCATTTTGCGTCCTTGTAATTCTCCCAAGCAATCAGCGCGATACACAGGAGGCAAAGCGCAATCTGGGTGGTATCATTCATCGTCAAAAAGTGTGTCAACAAAAGCTCCAGCGGGCACAAGTCCAGTAGGTAGATAACCCTGATCCCATCCTGGGAACTCATCAAGACCCAGACCCAGGAGGGAGTTGATGGTTTTCATGGGTACACCCTTGCTCCACAACTTATCAGCAACCTCCATCTTTGAGGCTAGATTCTGGAGCAACACGCTGATGTGTGAAACATCGTAGGTGAGCCTCCAGTCCTTTCCAAACTGATGAGCAATGCTCATTGTGAAAACACCCTGGAGATCCTCCAGGAGTGGAGTGATGGTGTCCTCCCAGAAGATCAGCCTTGCAATCTGGATGTTGGCAAGGGTTGCGTTGTCATAGATCCCCACAAGAGGAGGAGGAGTCTGGAACGCTGAACAGATCTCCTCCCTGGTGAACTTCCTGGACTCCAGAAAATCCATCTCAGCGGGTGTCATGCTCATTTGCATCCAGCGGGCTCCACCTCCCAACACCCAAGGAGTCCTTGCATTTTTAGAGCCCTGATGCTGATCCTTAACCTGAGCCCTTGCCTCCTCCCACTGGGAGCGCGTCAAGGACTTGTCAAAGGAAAACACACCATCAGTGATCGCTCTATTCTGGAGGGCAATCTTGTTGAACGTCACAGCCTCATTGTCTGTGTCCACAGTGCGCGCGATTGCCTGCAATGGAGACATACCCCAGAACATGTCTGATGGGTCTGTAAACATGGAGTGGATCACCTCTCCAGGCTCCAGCCTCCTCTTGTTGGTCCCCTCCTGGAACTGGTAGTGGGAGATGAAGTCCTCACCCTTTGTGGAGTCTCCTGGGATGGGGCTCACTGTATGAGGGAACATGTTCCAGATCTCCACTGGTACGCCCCTCAAGTAAACCTTGGATGAGATCGCATTACCTGAGAGGTAGAGGCTCATCACAACGCGCTCAATGTACTGTTGTCTTGAGGTGAATGGATTAGGGTTGTCAATGAGAGCCTGGAGGGGAGACTGTGACTGATGCTCCCAGGTGTCTCCTGATCTCTTTTCTGCCCTCCAGCGCGCTGATGCTGCACTCTTTGCAAGTCGATAGATGCAAGCAAACACCCAGGAGGATGCTTTCATCCCCTCCCTGGTTGCAGCTTCAGAGTCCCACTCCTTAAACTTGGCTCTCCCCCTCAAGTTGGGAGCCATCAGCTCAGCTCCATTGTATTGCTTGATCACATCCCCAGCTCCATGAATGATGGGGGATTGAGACGATGATGAGGGAGCCGCATTGATTCCATGGTCAAAAGGTCTTGACCTTGAGCCCCTTGCCTTTTGAGTAAGTTCATCATCGGTAGGGATGTGAACTCTATGCCTTGCAGGTAAATCAGCATCTATGGACTTTTGCATTAAGTCAGAAGTGTGATCATTAATCTCACCCGCAATCCTATCCCACTTTTTCTCAGGGCTCAGTGTTTCACTGATCACCTGTTTCGTCTTATCTATAAATCCCATCATGCTCTCCCAACAAAGAAAGGTTCATCTGTAAATTGTCCAGCATATGTGAGGATCAGCGCATCAGCGTAATCAGGTGATTTATAACCCTCAAGTCGCCTGGACATTGCTTTCTTACTCTCCATCAAAACCCTACCCCTTGAATCTGTCTCAGCAAGGGGTAGCGAGAGTTCAGCAATGAGTTGAGGATGGTCTGGGAGTGAGATCATTTCGTTTGGGTCTGAGCCCACTCCCTCATGTATATAGCGGTAAGTGTTCTCACACAAGCGCCTCACATACATCCACAGCTCAGCTTTGAGGTTAGCGTATTTCTGTGTACCTGTGCGCTCATCAGGATACTCTCTGTTTGATGCTGAGTCTCCCACATTGATCCCTGAGTGGTTGAACTTCCTCCTTTCCCTGTTGAGTTCACCCTCAACACCCGCACCAATGCCGATAACATCATAATAGAGATCAGATGATCCCCACACATCCATGAGTTGTGTTGCCCACATTGCAACCTTTGTTGTGTCGTTTAGATTTGTGTGCTGAGGTTGCTTGATCCATGGTCCATTCCTTGGGATGAAAACGCTGAGATCCTTCCCTCCTTTTGCCACATCAAGCCCTGAGACTATCCCCTTGCCCACCTTTTGAGGGTTGGGGAGTTCAGCATTGACGCAGGCAACCACGTACTTTGAAGGGATTGCAATCCCTTCCACTGAGGCTGTGTAGTCAATGTCAATCTCCTGAGCCACAGTCACAGCATCATAGAGGAGACACATCATGTTGTACCACTCCTGATCCTTCCTGGGATCTCTTGTCCAGTGCATCCTAAACTTACGATAAGCTGAGTTGTTTACCTTGCTGTGGAAGCTATTTCCTATGCCATTTGCGGTTGATCCATAGATGATGCAATTAGAGTTCTGAGAGAGCCCCTTATCCACCTTGCGAGCGCGTTGCACAAAAGCCCACTCATCAGCAAAGTACAGTGAGGAGCGTCCACCTCTCCCCATCTCATCTCCAGCTTCACCCAAGATTGATGAACCGTTGTGAGGGTTTTTGATGGTGAGCAACTTATCATGCACCCTCCTATCAAAGCCTTCAGGTATCATCCAGGCTGGGAGGTTATTGATGATGAACCTGATCTTTTCAAAGATGGAATCAGGGCTCTCACGCTTGTCTACAAGCTCCTGCTTTCGTGACCCAAACTTAGCAACAGTTCCCCTCCTGAATAGCCAAAGCCACACAGCAAAAGAGGCACAAAGCCAAGTGAATCCCATATCCCTTGACTTCTCAACAACACCATGAGTCTTACCTGTGAAGCGCTCCAGCAACCACTCAATGAACTCCACCTGGAACTCAAAGAGATCCATGGGGATGCTTGAGGGCTTGCCCTCATCAGCTAGCCTGGGATCTGATGTCCACACCCAGTGGTTGATGAAGTGGACTGGGTCACGCCTGCAACGCTCCCAGTCCAGCTCCTTAAACTCATGATCATCAAGACACAGATCAAGATGATCCCATCTTTGATCTAAGCCTTTGCGTAAGTTCAGCATCACTCATATCCTTGTGTTTATCTTCATCTACTCGCTTGCCAAGTCCAGCAACCCTGAGCTGGATCTCTTGAGGCACAGTCACACCCGCACGATTGAGAGCCTCAATGGTTGCCCTCACATTTGGTGAGGTAGAGTCTGGGTCCACTGTGTGCTCAATGAGGGTGAGAGCAAGCTCCTCAGCGCGATCAATGAACACGCCCCTTGCCTTTTCAATCGCTGCAAGCCTTGCCTCAAGCTGAGCATCCTCAGCGGCTCTCACCTTATCTCTCTTGAGCTTGCGCTGATAAGCGTCGTGATCCTTTGCGCGTTGCACCCATTGATATTTAGAACTCCACACCTCAAGGACCTTCTTATATCCTTCAGGACGCCCCATCATGTGAGCCACAGCCTTAGCTGATCTCTCTCCAGGCTCAAGGATGTAATACACCTCAAAAGCCTCATATGATTTGGGGGATTCATCCTCCATCATGTGCCATGACTTTCCATTCATGATCTCTCCAAAAAAAGGGAGGAGGAGCTTGAGCCCCTCCCCCTGGTTGAACCAGGATCAGTCCTGGATAAATTGATCAAGGCTCCTCTGTCCAGCGTTGAACGCCTTGAGATCCAGCCCTTGTGATGCTGCAAAGAGCACCCTTGCATAATGTAGGGCTTGCTTGTGATCTTCACAATATCCCACAAAGCGTCTCCCAGACATGATCACAGAACTCCCCACATCAGCGCTCTCCATTGCTGGTTCACACACCACATTACCCTTGTATGAGGTTGCGCTGAGGAGCTGATTGATGAACGCACTTGGTGAATCTGTGGACAACACAAGGGTGTTGCCCTTGAGGGGCTCCTGAGCGCTCTCCTTTGATATCCAGATCCCATTAGATGGAGGCTCCCAGTGAGGCTCAAAACCATCACGACTGTGAGCCATGATGATCCCATCACCCCACAGTGATCCTGTGTCCTTGCGTGCGAGGTTATTAACCCACATCCCAGCTCTCACAAAGCTCTCACCAAGTGTGATCTCAATGCTCCCCAGTGCCTTCAGGTGAGTGAGAAATATTGCCCATCCCTCACAGTGCTCACTGAGGCTGTGGAGCCCATCAGATGAGCTGAGGACATCCCTGAGTGAGTTCACTCCCCACATCATCATGTTGGGCTTGTACCCAAGGAGCTTGATGGGAGGGGCGTCCTGATAGTTTGCGCAGATCACAGACCATGAATCAGATCCACTAGGATCACTCATGATGTGTGCATCACCTATTTGATTCATGTCCCATGGAACAGTCTCAACCTTGAGACCATCAGGAAGGATCACGATGGGCACATCTTTCTTTAGCATTACATCTCCACTGTAATATTATTTGAACAAAAGAATACATCAAGGATCAAGCTGTTAGAGACCCTCACTGTACCCAGTGAATACCCAGATTACAATTAGAGCACTGAGAGCACAAATGATTTGACCCTCTCGTGATGCTCCTCCCTGGTAAGCGGGCTCACTTCGACGATCACCCCACACTTGAGCAAACAAAACGGTTTTTGCAACCTCTCCTCATCTGTGAGGGTGTTCAATATGATCTTATCAGCGTCCATGCTCATCACCTTGCGATCATCAACCCATATACAGCCACAGCCTTTGATCTTTTGACCTCTCAGGAGCTTGCCCCTTGTGGGTAGCTCCACAGCTTTCTTGGTCACAACGTCCACCCCATTGAGAGCATCCATGATGCCTCCAGCGAGGTTGTCTATGTCTCCCACCCATCTCCCATCATCAAAGATGAACAGGAGCTTGAGGAGGACATCCCCATCATACTTCTGAGTGATGCTCTGTTCAGCGATGAATGCAACCCTTGCTTTCCATTCCTTCATCCTGGGAGGTGTCCTCATGGTCTTGTTCTTTCCCGCTATGGGTCTGAGCTTGCTGACTGGTCTTGTTGGCACGAAAAAAGTTGTTTTGTGATCACTCATTATTCTTCTCCACTTCTAAAGGCTCCCCATTGCTCAAACAGGCTCACCCTCTCCCTGATTGCAAGCTGTGAAGCCACATCAAGCCCATTGAACTGATGTCCATTATCCCTAAGCTCCTCAGAGCCCTCCTGAGCTGTTCCTTTTAGTTCCATGAGTGTTCCCCTATGTTAAGCCCATCCAGCGTCTCTCCGTTAGGATCTGATACCTTCCTGGGTGTTATTTGATTGATTTCTATTAAGGGTTTGTTCTGTTCTATTGTTTTTTCTTTGTCCCAGGTTTTATGTCTCAAACGATTTACCCTCACAGCCCTGGGACTCTCCCCTCCCCCCCCTAAAGGGGGGAGAGGAGAGCCCAGGGTGAGTGATGCGGTGACACATACAGGTTGAGACATAAGATGAGCCGCCTGTAATGCGGGTGTGCGTATGTCTCACGGATTTGAGACATAAAACACCTGAGACATAAGCCCATTTTTGATGATTTCTCAATGATTTCAACCACTTGTTTATGTCTCATTTTTATGTCTCACGTTTGAGACATAAGATTCCTGAGACATAGAATTGAGACATAAGCCCATATCAGCCCCTTTTCCAAAACCGCTGAGACATAAGCTCAACCGCTCACAGTGCGGGTGAGACATACCCTTGAGACATAAAAACAGCCCCTTGAAACATAGCCTGAGACATAAACTCATGGTGAGCCCATCCCTTGCCGCTTGCGCGCGCTCATTGTCCATCATCGGGCTCCTGGGTGAATCCTTTCGGCTCCTTGTCCATGACATACACCCTTGATGTTTTGCCCTTGCTCTGAACCTCCTCCCTCTCAGGGCCGTCCTGGTAGACCCAGACCTCCCTTGACTCCACCTCAAGGATTGCTCCTGAGTCTGAGTGTTTGAAATGTGTGGGGAGGACTGGTGTGAGATCCCACACACACTCTCCATCGTCTTTTGAGATGTCTTGACCCAGTTGCATCCCCTCAACCACCATGAACCCATCAGACCTGTGGTTGGGCTTTTCCACATCATCTGGGAGGTCCCATCCATCAGTGAGCCTGATGTATCCCTTGCTCATCAGCTCATTGATTTTCCTGGAGATGGAGGAGCGGCTCCCTAAGCCTAATGTGTTGCTGTAGGTCTCGCAAAACGCGCGCGATGTAAGGAGCCTCCTCTCCTCCCTTCCAAGTCTATCCAGCTCCCTCAGAACAACGCTGGTTTGTCTCCCAGCCTCCAGATCCCACCTTTGCCCAATCACCTCCCCAGCAATCCTAACCTCAGCATCAGCACGAACAAAGATCCCCTCATCACCCTCAAATCTAACGACCATGGGAGGAGGTGTCTCATCAATGCGCACCTCAAAGAAAACCTTACGCTCAGGAGCGTCCTCACTAATCTTGCTGATCACCATCCCTGATGAGTAGTAACCTCTGAGCGCTCCAGCTCCCCTGATGCAATTGAATGGATCATCCTCAAGCTCCCTCTTTGTGATCTTGGATGTGTGGTGAAGCATGATTATTGCCGCTTCAGGATTCACACGATCACGCATAGCATCCACCCTCTTGAGAAACTTGATCATCTCCTGGTTGTCATTCTCAGTGTTTCCGCTGAATACGTTCACAAGAGGATCAATCACAATCACATCAGGGCTCTCCCCATCTTGAGCCCAAAAGCTCTCCAGGAGGTCAACAGCTTTGCTCACCCCAGTATCATCAAGAGTGAGGTGAAACTTGTTGGTGATCTTGAAATTGTTCCTGAATTGCTCCTTGTGCTGAGGCTGTATGGGGAGCAACCTGAGCCGCTTTTTGAGCACGCGCTTTGACATCTCCATGTTGAGATAAGCTACCCTCCTGGGAGCTGGAACTTTCATCCCCATCCAGTCCCATCCCATCGCAAGATGTAGGCACATATCTTGACACAGGAGGCTTTTCTGGGACTTGGGGGGACCAGCAATGAGGAGGAACTCCCCTGGAGCTACAATTCCAGGCTCAAGGAAATCATCTGGGATGGGTGTTGGATCATTGATGAGATCCACCACATCCAACACCTCAGCGTCCTTGCTCTCCAGGAGCAACCCAGCCCCCTCCAGCTCCTTGAAAATGAAGCGCTGAGCCTGGAGCCCTTGCCGCTCCCTTGAACGGTTGATGGACTCCACAATGCTTGTCACAAACCTGAGCGCGTTGGTGTAGTCGTGTGAGGACTTGTTCTCAGTGATGTCCTTGAACAAGGGTGGGTGATGCTGGGTTGCATCATACTTGAGCACCTCAAAGAGGGTTCTCTCCAGGCTCTCACCTCGCTCCAGGCAAGCTCCCACAATCATCTTGAGGGAGTTGTTCCTCCCTCCAGAACCTCCCAGCTTGCTCTCACCCTTGAGGTAATCCCAATCTGATGGGGGAGCCCCTCCAGATGAGCCCTCCATGTTGCCCTCCCATCCTGAGAACAGATCCTCCTCATGGATGTCCAGGCTCTCTCTCAGGTATGAGATGGAGTATCGCTCACCATCATTGCTCACAATGTCAACAGGACGCTGATCATTCTTAATCTTGAGGTTGAGGCTCCCAGGAACCCTCAACACGCGCGCAAGGTCAAAAGTTGAGTCAAGGTGCCAACCTCTCATTTTCCACGCGCGTTGAAAGTGAGCCTGAAAACGCTGGACAAGCCCCATTGCCTGTGTGCGTTGTCGCTCCCTCTCGTGATCCCCTTCAGTTGTCCCATCACTGATGAACTCCCAGACCTCATCAAACAACCAGTAACAGTGGAGTCCTCCCCCTGAGTGAATGGTGATCGTGGGCTCAATGGGGAGCGCATCATCCAGCGCTTCCAGTGCCTCCTCAGTGGAGCTGGGGAGTGATTTGGATGCGTGCACACCTGTTGATAGGTCCACATCAATCCACACACCAGGGATCAGGCTCACATCACTTTCAGTCCCCCTCCCACTCCTGATTCCAGGCTCCATGAGCCCTATTGAGTAATAGATGTTCTGATCTCTCCACACCTGGAGCTGTTTCTCCAGCGCGCTCCTGAATGAACCATCCTGGAGACCGCTGATGGGGAGGAACTTTGAGCGCCTTGATGGGAGCGCAAAGAGAGCAAGCTCTCCCTCCTCAGCGTGCTCATACACCTCCTCAAAGAACTTGATTGCTTCATCTGTTTTCATTCAGATCCCCATCATGCTCAAGCGCAAGACCACGAAAGAACCAGGGACACAACTTGACCCTGGAGACCCTCTCATCAATCGCCTGCTCAGCGGCAAACTGGTTAACCAGTCGCTCTATGTCCACAGCCCTCCTCCCATCAACTCCCACCTTCATCCAGTGATAGAATATGGAGCGGCTCACCCCTATCAGGAGCGCAAACGATGTCACCCCTCCCACAATACGCGCGCAAGCCTCCAGCTCTCTCCTGATGAGGCTCCTCTCCTCATCAGTGATCTCCTCAGTTTCTTCATCAAGACCACACTGTGTGTGTGCCTCATACTTTCTTTTCATGATCATCTCCTGTGTTCATGCGCCTTTTGCGCTTTTTTTGAATATGTCCAGCATTTTTATACATTTGAGCTTGCAATGTGTCAAACTCTATTGCACATTGATGTTCTGTTCTGTTCTGTTCCACACAACGCCCATGAGGGCCTTTGCCCCACTGGGGCTCAACCAAGAGGTTTACAGCATGACTATTTCAAAACGCTCAGCTCAATCCATCCTCAACCGCTTCACTGAAGCTGATGCACTGATCCTCAACCGCTCAGACATCCCACGCTCAACCCTCAAGGGCTGGATGGATAAGGGCTTGTTTGTTGATGGCGCTGAGGGGACAGTCTACCCCACAGACGCGCTCCTTGACTCCATGAGCGCGCTCAACATTGAGCTTCCCCAGGATTTCAACTTTCAGATCATTCAGGTTGAGAATGAGCTTGATCCTGAGTATCGAGCATCACTTGGGCGCGCTCCACTGAATGAGGCTCTCCAGGCTCAACTGGAGGAGCGGCTCCACATGCTCCAGTGCGTTGCATCAATTGGATCTGAGCCCACTACACCTGAGCCCGCTCCTGAGACACTTGAGGGTCAACTTGCTGAGCAAGTCCAGGAACATGCTCTTGAGCATTACAATGAGGCTGGATGGGATATTGTTTATGAGACCATGACAATCACTGAGATTGCTGATCAGCTTGAGGACGCTGGAATCAAGACCCTTGATGGAGCGCTCAAGCTCATTGGTGGGACGTCTAAGATCCAGGCTGATCATCGCGATGATGCGAGGGTTGCTGGAGGGCTTGAGCCCCTCCAGGATACTTGTGAGCCCATTGATGTCACAGATGATCAACGCGCAACTCTCAAGAGCCTGATGCAAGCTGATGAGTCTTCATGGGACTTCTACAGCCACAATGTGACAGATGAAAACCTCAAGGAGCATAAGGCTCACGAGGTCTCCCTCAAGACTTTTTGCGCTGATGTCCTCAACATCACTGTTGAGCAAGCTCATCAGATCTCATGGGAGGCTCCAGAGCCATCACCACAGCCCCTTGTTGTGCCCACTGAGTCCGCTCCAGTGATCGTCAAAAAGGTGAAGGTGATGAAGCCTAAAGCACCTCGCAAGGTTAGAGCGTTCAAGGCTCAGGATGATTACACATCATGCGAGTGTGGAGACAAATCATGTGACGAAAAGGCAACCTCTCAGGATGAGATTGATGAGTTGTTTGGATGGAGGAATGTGATGAAGGGTCCACAGTATGCGCGCGTAAAAATCCAGGTGCCTCAATCAAACTGCAAGGCTTGCCGCAAGCTCAAAAGCGCCAAGTACGCAAAGAAGAAAAAAGCCCTCAAGCAAGCAAAAGCTACAGCCTGATCCATCAACATAAATCATAGATGAGGGACTGCACATCCCTCACCATTTACAAGCCCCATGAGGGGCATCAAAGCTAAGGAAGTTCCATGAGCAATCGAACCAGAAACATAAGCTCTGAGATCATCATAATCGATGATTTGATGAGTTCACCAGACCTCAACCTCAAGAGGGATTTACCATCCATGACATCAGCCCTCATGAGGGCAACCCTCCACCTCCTCAATGGAGGGATCAAGCTGATGGATACAGATGAGGGCAAGGCTCTTGAGGCAATTTGCCTTGAACACAAAGGAGTTGAGAACTCACCATTCATTGATCTTGGTGATGTTGCATTCATCTCCCACCTCATTGAGATGAGGGTGCATTCGTGCGGAAAAGGTGGATCTATAATCAGGGAGGTGCTTTGCTCAGCAAGGAGGATCAAGTCTTACGCTCAAAGCAAAAGCATCATAGCTGAGCTTGATCCAGCGCTCCTCAATGGAGGAGACCGCTTTGAGCACCTTGGAATGATGTATGTGGTGATGCGCTCTCAGGTGGGGGTTGATGATTGCCTGATCATCACAAGGTGTGGAGCATCCATCTCAATCCCAAGGACTGAGAGCGTTATAGCGTTCAACCCAATAGAACTCCCCCACCTTCATGGGGGAGCCCTGGAAGCTATTGAGGAGGAGGTAAAGAACATCCACAACGCTTGTGTGTCTGTTATCCCTGAGATCATCAGGAAGTCTCCTGAGAGTGCTGTGAGCCTCCTCACCATGGACACCATCACCCAGCTCATGCCTGAAGAGCTTGAGCCCTCATCTCAGTTCGTCTCTGATGAGCATGATGTTGATCCACTTGCTGTGATGATACACCTCCAGGACAAGCTCAACATGAGCATTGTTCATGCCTTGCCTCCAGCGTTGCTCAAGAGAATTGGGGAGGACTCAACAACAATCCCACACCATCCATCCATCATTGGTCTGGGATCACTCAGTGAGGAGGCTCTCAGCGCGCTGGGTGTGCCCATAGCAAAGGGCTTTGTTGCTGGGATTGATCTGAGGATGAATGTTCTCATTGCTCAGCTCAACTCAAAGGAACATCTCAGTGAGGAGAGCGCATCAAGGATCACAACTGATCTCCACATGTGCCTTGCTGCACGCAAGGCCATCAGGGAGTTCCTCTGTTACGCAGATGATTTTGTTTTCCCTGGAGGGCTCGCAAGCTCCAGGGTGTGCATGGACTTGATGGCTGTCTATATGATCTGTGTTGATGTTGCTGGGGCCACCTGTGAGGCAATCAAGACACTGAGGAAGGTCTCACCCCTCAACCATCCTGTTGATGTCTCCAGGGTGCGCGATGCTTTCCTTGAGCGCTGGTTCAACACGGTTATGAGGCTGAATCCTGGAGTCTCCATCATTCCAGCTCAGCGCCTACATGTGATGATCTTCGCTGATAAGGCTGTTTCCATCTTCATGGAGTCTGGACTTGTCAAGCCCTCAAACACTGGCAAGGCGACCATTGAGACCATTGATGGAGAGCCCTCAATGATGGATAATTGGGACATCTCAACGCACAATGGGAAGATGAAGATCTACAACCCATTTTTTGACTCCACTGTTGAGGTTGATGTGAGGACAAACACCTACACTGGAGTTAGGTCTGTGTTCGTCCTGGTGAATCCCCTCTCACGCTCCTGGAGTCGTGTTGGTGATGTGAATGCTCATGGTGAGGTGTTGCTCCTTGATCGTCTCCCCAGACCTCTCACGCCTCCTGATGTGAACATCATCAAGGTGTGTCTTGAGGGGCCAAGGTGGATATTGGAAAACAGTGATCTTGAGCTTGAGATTGAGGGTAAGTGCATCAAGACCAATGATCCACTCATCAAGCCTCAAGATATGATTTCAGGAGTTATCACATGGATGAACTAAGAGAAAAAATATGCCTTAGCCTTTGTGACCTAACTGGGGTTGCTCGCAACCCATGGAGAAATACGCATAGGGTTATCTGTGCTGATATTCAAAGCGGCAATAATGTTGTTTTGGATGAACTTAGCACCCTGCTTCATGGGGGGGATCATCTTGATGTCGATGTTATCATCGCCCAACCT
>Ga0307983_1000153_pt1 | contig 37045 bp, 48 predicted proteins | sample OrgLakmetagen991_FD_201845 | JGI IMG/M metagenome (GOLD analysis project Ga0307983, IMG submission 201845) | Saline water microbial communities from Organic Lake, Antarctica - #991 | ecosystem: Environmental > Aquatic > Non-marine Saline and Alkaline > Saline | place: Antarctica: Organic Lake...
GGTAGGTGAAGGCGTCCGGGTAGCCATCGGTGGTGATGGTCTCGGTCTCGCCACAGTAGGGGCAATCCACCTGATCGGAGTTCAGCGCGCCGATTACGGCTTTGATGTCGTCCAGTTTCATTCCACGACGCCCCCCTTCACCGCGTGGTGCAGATCGACCTTGATAATGATCATGGAGCCTCCGTGAATGTTCCGTGAATTGTCCATGAATGTGAACGTAGGTTCACTCCCCACCCCACATGAAGGGGTCGTCGTAGTCTATCACCAGATTGCGATACCATGCGGGCTGATGCTCTACGGCCTTGCCCTCCATGTCCACCATTTCTATGTCCCGGACTTGCTGTGCCAGTTCCATCCGTTCTAGGTGGTTGGTCCGGTTCCTGTTCTTCTTCGAGGCCCCCTTGCCTTTGTGAATACAATCGGCGTTCTCCCCCACCAGACATACCGGACAGGGCACCCCCCGGATGCCGTCCTTTGTCAGAGGCTTTGATAAATCCCCGGTCATTCGTCGCCCCATTCCCGGAGTGAGGCTTCCGCCAGCTTGTCGGCCTGATTTGCCCTCATCTTGCAGGCGGTCCCGGCAGTTGGCCGGGCGGGTGTCTTTGGTCGTCACGCGATGGCCTCCATTAGTTCGGCGTATCCCTCGTGATTGAGGCAGGCGCAGATCACCGCCTTGGTCGGCTTGGCTATGGTCACCTTGAACAGTTCCGGTCGGTCGTTCTTGGGGAAGGCTTGGGCGCGGGCAGAACACGCCTTGCGGAAGGAAGGGAAGGCTTGGATGCCGGAAGGGGCGTCGTCGTCAAAGTAGAGATAAACGATCATTTTGACCTCGGATTTGGGGTGTGAAACTATTAATTCACTGGCGTTTTTTGGGGTCACTTTTGTCCTTTGAGCCACCCTAAATAAGCAGTGAATTTGCGTTCACTAGGTAATTTCTCGCCCATGCCTTGGCCCATCCGGTGCATAGCATCCAGAAGGGCGAGCCGCGCCGCGTAGTTCATATCGGCCCGCCGGTCGGCTTTCTCGGCATTGTATTCCGCCAGTGTCTTTTTCTTGGAAGGCATGGTCATGATCCTTTCAGGTGGCAGGCCGGGACTTCACCAGCGGCGACGGCATCAGCATAGTATTCGGCCTTGATCCCTCCGAGCCACCCGGTAGGACTTTCCTTGAGCCATGGGCATTCCCGGCACTGTGTCTTGTGATCCAGCTTCATGTGCATCGGTCCTTGTCTTTGCAGGCGTCGGCCACGCCCCGGCGCTTCTTGTCGTCTTGGAACGCGCCGCATAGATACATCCAGCGCAAGTGTTCGTGGAACCACGTGTCGCTACCATAGTAGCCCGGATTGATCAGGGCCTCGACCATGGTTCCCACGGTGGTGTGGTGGGTGCAGTCCGGGTTCTGGGGGGGTCCAAGGATCACTTCCTGCCCCTTGTAGGCTTTCAGGCTGGCCTCATCGTTGTAGCGCATCCCAAGGACAAAGCCATTCAGGGCACCGGCGAGTAGGGAGGCCCCGGCCACCCACAGGGGCAGCGGGCCTCTCACCATCTTTGCAGGGGCGCGAAGCCCCACCCCATATTGACCACCCATTGCTTCTTGGCCTTGTTCCAGTTCGCCCACATGAAGGCTTTCATGTAGCCCTTCGGCTGTCCCGGCCCGTTGTCAGCTTCGAGCATCCGCTTGCGCAGTTCGGGGTACATACCCTCATAGACGCGACGCTTGGCCTTGTCATAGATCAGCACCTTGGGGTTCTTGGGGTCCACCCATATTTCGCCGGTCTCGTTGGCACGTTGAATATCTATGGGGAGTTGTATTTTGACGAGTGCGGCCATGTCAGTGATACCTATGTCCTATTTTGACGATGCGCAGTTCCAGCCCTAGAGGGGGTAGCAGGGCGAACAATGTCTCCCACCGGGGCCATAGGGTATAGCCGCCGCGAAGCTGATACAGACAGCGTTCGCTTCGGCCTATATCTAGGGCAAGTTTCTTGAGGTCGCCGTAGTCATACAAGGCATCACGGACCTGATCCATGACCTCGGCGCGGAAGGTGTCATTCTTGCGCAAGCCCTCAGTGACGAGGCGCACCTTGTTGTCCACCAGCGGGGTGTATTCTGGGAGTTTGTGATTAAGCATGGGGGGCTTTCATATAGGTTCCAAGGCCCCCATACTCCGCCACACCGTGGCGTTTGTCAACCGCTTTCTGTTCCGTAAGGCCCCTGAGAATACAGTATCTCGGTGAACTCATGTTCCTTTGAATTGTGGGGCTTTAACTGGCATCGGGTTTCCTCAGATATGAAAAGCCCCCGGCGCGGTGATACTGCACTATGTAGCGTTGCGGGTCAGGGAGGGTAGCTAGGAACCGGCGCACGGCCTTGATCGGATCGCCCCCGGAAGGCTCGACGCCGGGCACCACCAGAACCCCCACGTGCTTCTTGACGTTATAGGCTCGGGCCTGAATGAACAAGGTGGCCGGGTAGGTGGGGGTGAGTTCGTGCTTCACCCGGCGGTTCCAGTAGGCGGGACAGGACACAGCGTCTCAGAGGTCAGGGACGAAGGAGGCCGCTATCTGAGTTCTGATCCCTTCCATGGGGGCGGCACGGCACCGCTCTTGCAGAACCCGGCCATAGTCGTCCTCATAGCGCGTGATGTCGTCCTCGGCACATAGGGAGCCATATTGGACTTCAATCAGTGTGAGGGGCTGTTCTCCGGCGCACGCGATGCGGTGGATTTCTCCGTATCCCACGTGAAGGGTCTGGCCTTCCAGAGCAGAGAAGTTCTTGCCGTTTATCGTCGCCAGCATAACCCCAGAAACCACAGTCCAGATTTCCCGGCGGTATCTGTGGCTCTGCAAGGACGTGCGGTGTCCGGGATGGACAGTGATGGTCTTGACCGCGTGGCGCTGCCCCGCCACCACGGTGGAGAAGCGCCCCCATGGGCGCTCTCCGTCGCTCTCAGCCTGCATGATCAGATACCAGTGCCTTGACGTGATCTTCGGCGGCTTTCAGGACCAGCTTGCGGACGCGCTCGGCGCGCTTGTCCTCGTCTTTGATCCGGCTGGTGTGGAGGGGGATCGCGACCTCGACTTCAACCGAGGGTAGCCCGTCCAGTTCAATCTGGTGAACCTCGCGGGTATTGCCGTCTACCTCTCGGCGGGCGATCATCTTGGTTCCCATGATCTTGGTCATTTCTTCTTGCCCCCCTTGCCGTAGCCTTTTCCCTTCATCTTGCCCATGGTGCAGCCCCCTTTCAGGTTGCGAGTTGGTGATGGGCAGGACGATAGGCCATACCGGGCAATCTGACAAGGAAAAGCCCACCGGTGGGTCGTACCCGGCGGGCTTGCGGCGGTGGCCGTTAGTGGTGGAACCCCCCCGCCGCCGGGGTATTCTATCAGATCAGGTTGAAGCGGCGTGCAGCAGCCACGGCATCCTTGCCGGAGTTGCCGAACTTCCACCACTTGCCGTTCGCTACCTTGACGCAGCGCAGGCCACCCACAGCAATGGCTACCGCTATGTATTCTTCGCCGTTGTGGGTGAAGGGCTTGCCGCATACTTCGCTGGAACCGTCGAAGCGGTCGGCGTTTGCGACGACTGCCTTCATGGCGGTTTCGATTGCCATGGCGCGGCGATCAGCGGCTTTCATGGCGGTGTAGTCGGAGGGGGCCTTGCCGTGCTTTTCCTCGAACTTGCGGCCCAGCAAGGCGGGGTTCACTTCCCAATCCTTGGCAATCTCGGCCACCAGCGTGGGGGTGAAACCATCTTCCACGATGCAGTCGCGAAGGTCGTTCAGGGCGGCGTTCAGGTCGGGCATGTCAGGCTCCAAGGTCGGTGTTCGTTGGTGTGTATCCTAGATACCCGCCCCCGATGCGTTTGTCAACACCTAAGTGAACGCAAGTTCACAAAAGGTGAGGGCCGCACATTTCCCTACGTGCGGCCCTCGGTGTGATGAGCGGGAATTGAACCCGCATTCGACAGCCCCTGAAACTGTTGCCTTACCAATTGGCAACCATCATTTTCGGCGTGCTTGAAGTTTCAGATCAGTGTCCGTCTTTACTCTAATCGCTCGACGCTCTGACCACTGAGCTACCCGCGCATAGTTGGGTTGATGTTTTGGAGCGCGGAGGCGGATTTGAACCGCCGACCTTCGAGTTGCTTGTATCTGGACCTGTTCCTCATACCTCCTTCTGCCTTAACTCTGAGGGGCAATAATCTGGGTGCAGCATTCCCGATCAGATCGGGCGCTTGCATCATTCGTCAGTCTGACACTGCCTCTAAGTCTGTTCCCTATGGAACCTCTTTAGCCGTGGATCATGTAGTCAAACATGCTCTTGGCAATCTCTCGTTTCTCGACCTCGACGGTGTTGGCCCGCTGGCGTGCGGCCTTCACGGCGGCGATCAGCTTGTCCACCCGGCCCAGCATCTTGGACTTGGCGAGTGGGGTCAGCATGGTAGAGCGGTGCACGGTCTCGATCTTGGCCACCGGGATGTCCTCGGTCCACTTCTCGATCTGTGCCGGGTGCTTGTCGGTCGCGTCATACAGCACCTTGTGCTTCATGGTTTTCTCGCCACGGAAGTTCACCGCCGGGGCAGACACGAACGTGTACTCAGCCGTGGTATCCTCGGTCCACGCCATTTCGGGGGCTAGGATGGGGATGGACAGCACCACTTCGCGCAGTTCCTTGAGCCGGGTCTCCATGCCCAGCAAGAAGGTGGCGGGCACGTCAGAGGCCAGCACAGTGCCGTTCAGGACGATGTCGGCGCGGGCGTTGCCGTTGGTGGTTTCCAGTTCGAGCAGCGCGTCCCAATACTTGCCCACGACGCGGGAGGTATGGTCCAGCTTGTCGGCCACGGTGGTGACCACTTCCTTGGTCTCCGAGACGTTCTCGGCGGACCGGCTCTCGTCAAAGAAACGTATTGTACGGGTCTGGCCCTTGAAGTGGTCCGCGCGCTTGGCGAACGTGTCGCGGCTTTCCTTGATGATCGCGGTGGCGGCATTGGATCGGTCACCGATCACCGCCAATAATTCGTGCATCTTTGCCATTCTAAATCTCCATCTGAATGCGGGGATAGGGGTAGGTAAAGGCACCCCCTATAGTTTGTCAACCGCCTAATTCATGCCCCCCAGCTTTTTATCAACCGGCCCCAGATCAGCGCCGGGGATGTCCCACTTGGACACCAGTTCCTTCATGGCGTCCCGGATGCTGTCACGCTCGGCGTTGGAGCAATACTGCACCCGGCCCCCGTGGAACACGAGCAGGGCGAAGTGCACATCGTCCTCTTTGCCCGCCGCCTTGGTCAGTTCTTTTTCCAGCATACGCCCGATGCGTTGAAGCCGGTTCGATATGCGGGCGTTGGCCTGATACTCGGCGTGGTTCTCATTCGGGATCAGTTCGGGGGGAACCTTGGGTCTCATCATGTCCTCCAATAGTCGGCAAAGTATTGCCAAGAGCCGCGATACATGCGGCGGAACAGGGCGGAGTTTCGGAACCCTCCCATGGCATACCAATCCCGTTTGGTCACCCGTGCCACGCCCGGCCTCATTGACCACCCTTCTGGTAGTTCTGGTGGAAGGTGTAGCCTTGGCGGCTCATGTCCTCAGCGACGGACAGCGAGAACACGGCCATGTCTCCGGCGTGGTTCAGGGCGTACCTGATAGCTTGGGCCTGTGAGGCGGGCATACCGCCTACCTCACAGGTGCGGAGATAGCGGGCCATGCCACGCTCTACCGCATCATCAATCCACGTCCGCATCAGCGAGACGGGGGAAGATCAGTGCCGCCGGTAGTGGCCAGCTTGGGGGCATACTCGACACGCTTGACCACTCCGGCTTCCACGATGTCCAGCATATCAATGTCCACCCACATGCCGGGGTGGGTCTTGTTGTCCTTGTCCACGCCCGGCTCAAGGAACATGCGGTCGCACCCGGTAAGGTGTTGGGCATGGGATATGACAATGCCGACGAAGCCGCTGATACGGTCCTTCACCCGGTCGCCCAGCTTGGGGGTGCTGTTGCTCATGTTCCCACCTTCTTGAAGTCGTTTTCGTCCAGCGTGTCGGGATCGACTTCCTCACACGTCACCAGCATGGCGCGGCCACCGGGGGAGATTGCGACGAACTGCGAGCCGTCCTCTGCATCACGCATCATGTGGACCTTGGCCCCCTTGTGCAGATCGGACTTGCCGAAGCGCGGGGCCTTCTGGCGAGTGTCGCCCTTGAGGTCCAGTTCGGCTTGCGGCGAGTGGATGCAGCATTTGCGCGCAAGATACTGTGTGAACATCCCGACGTCTGTATTAGCATTGCGTAACTTGGGCATGTCAATCTCCTATAAACCCGTGTTCAACTTCTGCCTGTTTTCTGGCAGCTATAGCGTCCTCAAGAGTGGCAAAGTCCCCTTTCCCCGCGCGCCGCCCGGTTTTCCAGAACAGCTTCCCGGTCTTCGGATCATACCAAAGGAGGGTTCGCAGCCCGTCAGGTGTAAGGTGCTTATCCATCGGTCTCTCCTGTTGCCTTGGGGTTGCAGTTTCGGAACACATAGTTGGTCAGGGTCTCGCCCCGTACAATTCCACCCACCAGCGTTCGCCGGGGGAAGCCAAGCATCACGTGCAAACGGAATTCATCGCTCGACATATTGGCCATGGAGAACCCGGCGTCCAGATAGATGCGCTGTCCGGTGGAGCGGTGGATCGCGTAGTGGTCATACATATAGGTGTCGCCATCGTCGTCGCGCTCAAAGTCGTAGCGCCACGGGCCGGGCGTCTCAAGGAAGCCTTGCTCGACCAGCGCCTCGTCGCGGGCAATGACCCACGCCCCTATGTCGGGGATGTCCTCGGCTTGTTCCAAGGTCATGCGGAACAGGTAGCCCGTGCGAGGCCCGTTGAAGGACACATAGGCAAACTCGGCATCATGGCGCGTGGGGGCTGGGGAAGGTATGCCTTGGGCCGATGCGGCGTGGCGCAAGGCGGCGATGCGGGGGCCGTTGGCCTGCATGGCCTCAGTGGTCTTGGGCGGGTAGCCGGGGATGTAGAACATGGATGGTCTCCAAGGTGTGGTCAGGCTTAGAATACCGCCCTTAAACAGTTTGTCAACCCTAGTCTTTCTCGATCAGGAAGGGCTTGTCCTCGGTGACCACCAGCCTGACGTGCTTCCGGTCCTTCCCGGTCTCCACGGCCAAGCGCCCGAATTGGTCCCGGTATAGGTCGCCGTCTCGGTGCAGGCGCGCGATGTCCACGCCCTTGGCGGAGGTTGCACCCTTCTCATAGATGCGAACGTAGCCGCCTTTGGCTTGGACATATAAGCCCCCATCCGGCCCCTCGAACACGTCCACGGGCTTGAACACTCCGCCTTGGACTATCAGGGCTTGGTCGGTGTCGATCTTCTTGAACATGGAGGTCTCCGGGTGTGGTAGGGTCGCCCTAGATTACTGCCCCGGCGGGGTTTGTCAACTCATACGGGCTTCGGTCAGGTCGTCCAGAGAATACACGAATTTGTCCTCGTGCCCCGGCTCCACCTTTATCACACTTTCCGGGTCGTCCAGAACCTCGTAGCCCACGTCCACGCCTTCCAGAACCTCGCCTTGTTCCTCTTGCATGACCACCCGGATCACCGTGACTTCTTCTCCGTCTATGGTTTGTTTCGACCTACCGATCACGCGGAACTGCGAGCCACGGGGCAGGAGCATTTCGCCCTCGGCAGGGATCAGAGAGGCTTGGTAGATGGGCAGGATTTTCTGCCCGGTGCCCACCTGCACCTGCATCACAGTCTTGCCGGTGCCCGCGAAGTCCGCCGCCACTTCCGGGCGTAGGGACGTGGACACGAACGCATCGTCTTGGAACACCTTGCCCACGTCCATGCGGTCAGCCTCAGCCGCCTTCACGCCCCGATACACGTAGGTCACGTCCGGGGCGCGGGAGCGGTCCAGCAAGGCGTCAAGCGTTTGCGTGGCCTCTAACATATAGAGTTCATCGGTGCCGTGCAGCGAGGGCTTGGTCAGGTCTTTGGCCGAAGGCTTGGGCAGGGAGGGCGTCTCATACAGGTTGTATAGCGGTTGGTTCTTTCGCAGACGCCGGTTCAGTTCGTTGAACAGGTTGCCCGTGTAGATCGACGCATAATAGATAGCCTTCGCCGTGGTCTCAGGGTCGGACTTGAGCGCCAGTTGGAACAGGTCGCTCGCCGCCGCTTGCCAGATGGTTTCGGCCTCCCGGTCATACTGAGGCTCTACCGCCCGCTGGTGCCGCCCCACGTCCCGGATTGTCTCCGGGAAGTTGGACCAGTCCACCGGGTCGTATTCCTTCTCGGTGCTGATCAGCGTGACCACGGTTCGGCACAGGAAGTGGAACGGCGGGGTGTCATGGCCCCGCGCTTGCAGTTCCTCGTTTGACAGCCCGGCGATGTCGTCCAGTTCGGGGAAGGGTGCAAGTGTCTTTATTTGGGCAGGCTCCGAGGTCGATAGGATAGTCCCGGTTTTCGTATAGGCTTCCTCGACCGAGAACTCGCGTCCGTCCATTTCACGGCATATGTCCGTGGTTCGGCTGTCCACGATTGCATCAATCCGGTAGCGTGCGATGCCGCGCGCCCGTGCCTCATAATACATTCCGTAAGCAGCAACACGAGTTCCCACGACATTGGCAGAGGTATCCACCACCCGAACAATCTCTCCGCGAAGGTAGCGGTTGATGTCGTTGGCCAGCTTGTCGGGATCGATGGGATCGGCTTTCTGAAACCGGGATGCAGCAGTGATGCGTTCATCTAGCTTCCTTCTGGTATCGCGGGTGAGAACGTGGGCGGACATGCGCTGTAGCAGGCGGACAGCGCCTTCATCGGTTTCCCATGGGTAGGGCGCTCCGTTGGCCAGAACGCTTGTCTGGGGCTTGTCTACCGCGCCAGCGCCCAAGAGCATGGTGGACCGGGTGAACTTGCGCATGGTCTTGTCAGTCTTGGCCAGCGCGGCGGTGAAGTCCAGTTCCCGCACGCCGTCGCGCGCATCCTGAAAGCGCCCGGCCTTGATGTCCTCAGCGATAGCCCGTACCTTGGGGCCTATCACGCGCATGGCGGACCGGGTGACGGATGCGCTTAGATCATCGGTTAGGGTCCGGACCCCCTCGCTCATGTCCTTGGGTTTGATGGGGCGCATGTCAGCCTTTTTCGTCCCAGCCGTGTTCATCGTGCCAGTAGTCAGGGGGTGTAGCCGGGGTGGCGCAATCAGAGGCGTGCCCATCCTCCGGGATTTCTTCGACCTTGGTCGGCGGGGGCAGGCCCCGGTTCTTGCGCCGGATCAGCTTGACTATGGTTCGGCCCGGAACCTCGTCGGCTTTCAGTTTGTTCTTCACGGCGGTGGTAACCACGGCATGTTCGCCGGGCTTGCCGGGGGCGTGAAGGTGGGGGCTGGACCCGGCCCGGCGCAGGGCATCCCGAAGTTCAATCGTGCCATCTGCGAACACGCGCCACCGCTTGGAACGGCCCGCGCCGGGCAGGGGGTTATTGTCAATGTAAAGCATGGTCTGTCTCCCGTTGCGCGGCTTGGAACGCCGCCATTGCATAGCCCGCCGCCACGTCCGCCATGGCCGCATCAGTCAGGAAGGTGGAGTTGTAGAGGACAGGGGCGAGCGCCTTGTTGACACGCTCCTGCTCATCCAAGGACAGATCATCGTATTCCGTCCGCAAGGCCATCAGAGTGCGCAGGCTCTCGGCATCGCTCAGATCGTCATATTCCCGCACGGACCGGGCGATGCGCGCGGCCATGAGCGCCACGCGGTTGTTCACCGCCTCCGGGGGGTTGGGTGCCGCCTGTTGCTCTGTATCGCCTTGAGGGGCCGCGTCAGCGTTGGCCGGGGGGTTGGTAGGGGGTTGGCCGGGGGTTGCACCCTCTTGCCCGGCCACGGTGCCCCCGATCACATCTTCCTCAAAGTCCTCGGAGACTTCCACTTCCAGATCAGCGATGCGGCTGATGTCCTTTACCAGATCGGCAATGCCCACGCCTCGCATGGTGGACAGCATTTGCAGGGCACGGAGTTGTAGGTTCACGTCTTGGACGGATAGGGGCTTGGAGGCCAGTTCCCACAGGTTGGACGGGTCGATTTCCCGCATGATCGTCATGTTCATGCGTTCATCTTCTTCCTCGCGCTCGGGGGCGAACACCTGAGCCTCGGCCACCACGTAGGAGGCGTGAGCGGTGTTGCCTTGAACAGCCACATGCCCGTTTCGCCGGGTTACGAACACGCCAGTAGGGACAGTGAAACACCAGACCTCTCCGGTGTAGTCCACTCGCTCATGTCCGCGTGCGGTTTGAGTGCGGCCTTCTGCGCCACGCGAACCACCCATACCGATGAAAACCCGATAGCCCGGACGCACCCCCATAGTTCCCGGCGTAGCATCCGCCACGCGAGTATGATACCCCAGTTTAAGAGCCAATTCCTGCACATCGTCGGCAAGGCTTTTTGACGTGGTGTAGTAAGACCCAGAAGTGCGGCCTTCCCGCGTATCCCAACTTCCGTCGCCCGCCATGAGCGCATCGAATAGGATACGCAAACACCCACGAGATGACGCCAAAAGGGAGCGCGGTATACGCTTTTGCCACCCGACCATGCCCATTTTGTCTTTGAACCAACTGTAGATTGACCAGTCGTAGACATAGGCTGTCACCACCCCTTCTTCGGTCTTGGGCCACCACACAGTTACATCCTGAGCTTCAAGCCGCAAAAGAAGGGCCTTGATAGAAGACCAGCCCCGGTCAACGTGCTGCGTCAAACTGATCGCCCCGCCTTGTTTGAGAACATGCCCTTCGGAAATTATCCAGCCCGCCAGTTCATACAGGTCAGTAGTGTCAAGTGTAGGAGGGTAGTCCTCTTGCAAGGCCGTAGACCCCCTTCCAGCTATAGGTGCGGGAACATGTGGGAACGTGAACGTGAATGTGCTATGTGCCACCCCTACCTTGTATTCCGGGATACGCCGCACAAAAGAAGGACGTGAACAGGTTGCCAGCATAGTCTCCACAGGTTCCGTGCAGACATCCCCATACTGTGTTTCATAATGCATCCGGTGCTTAGGCGTCACCATGATGTCCATTAGGGTGCTTTTGAAGTGGTACATAGGGACGTCAGTCACGTCATAGACCTGCACCCCATGATCCGGCTCATGGTATTCCAAAGCCTTGGCTTTCGGGTTGTAACAGGCCACCTTCATACCGGGCTTGAATTGATCGTGAGTGATCCACCCCTGATCGGTAAGGGCCTCCGTTTCGGCATCATAGCACGCGAAGTTGTAGCTGTCGGCCATGCCCAGAAAGATGCCCGGCAGGCGGAAGGACCGGCGGACGCGCTGTTCGTTCTTCTCGTCATAGACCTCGAACGTGCTGTCGGCCTCCTGTGATCCGAACCGCTCCACGGTCACGCTGGCGGGGCGCTCATTCTCAAGGTTGCCAGATGACGGAACCTCCACGGCCACGCCGCGCTGTTTCGTCTTGGAGCCGCCCGTCAGATAGTCATTGATCGCCTTGGCCACCGGCTCCGATACCATGCCGCCCGTGATGAACACCATCACCGGAGGGACGCCGCCACTCTGGAAATAGGCGAGGTTGTGTTCCTCAGCCATCCGGCTCCCCAGCACGGACGGAAGCTGCGTGATCCATCGCGGCATCCCGTAGGGCGACTTCACGTCCTCAATATCCTTGTCATGGATCACTTCATGGGCGCGCTTGTTGGCGGGCAGGGTTTGGCCGTCCGGTGCCCACTCCCCGGTCACCCGGTTTAGGTCGCGCTGCGAGCCATATTCCTTGTAGTAGACCAGCTTGGTTCCGATCTTCTGGACGTAACGGCGCTCGGCGCGGAGGGTGGTCAGTTCCACGTCCTTACCGGCCCGGCGCATCTTGACCGTTACTTCGGTGGGTTCGTCCAGCTTGATCAGGCGCATCGACTTGGCGGGGGCGCGGCGAATGAACGCGAGTTCACCGAGGGCGTTGCGTTCCAGCACCATGTAGGAGTTGCCTGTCCGGTGCAGGTCGCGGCGAAGTTCCTTGCGTGTGCGCTGGAACGACTTGCGCGGGTAGACCTCTTTCAGAAAGTCCAGCAAGCCTTCGCGCTCTGACTTGTCCTCGTCGGTCAGATCAGCCTCGGTCTTGTCCCGGTTGACCAGCGTGTAGCCGGTGCAGGAGATATTGGTCACCATGGCTTCGATGCAGGGTTCCAAGGCGTTGTTCTCGGACACCAGCCGCTCAAGGCGTTCGGGGGCTATGGGGGGCGCGAGCAGGGAGGGCCCGGCGTGAATGCGCAGATAGTCCCGGAAGAACTGGTCCTCACTGTCGAGCAGCGTGGCGTCCACTTCGCCACCGAGGGCAATGTCCTTTTTCAGCTTCTCCGCGTGTTCCTTGGTGGCCCCACGCGCTTCCAGCGTGTTGGCCAGTTCTTCGGTGGACAGGCCAGTTAGTGCGTTCAGGATCAGCGCGCCGTAGCCATTGCGTCCGCCGTTAGGATTGGCGAAAATGTTCTGGCCTTGACCGGCGATCACGCGGCCCTCTTTTGTTTTGTCGTCAGCCATACCGGTGCCCCTTGCTCGGATTGCGGCGATCCTACGCGACCTCTGCCAATTCAGCAAGGTTCAAGCCTACCTCCGCATCGGTGGTGAACTTGAGTTCGGGCTTCCAGCCGAATGACTTCTCGAAGGGCAAGTCCTCCATCACCTGCCCGGAGTAGAGCAGCGCGTCGTCCACCTCGTCCTCCGGCACATACCACAGCCCTTGGTCGTGGATTTGTCCACAGGGTGTCAGAAGGGCCGGGCGTTCTTCTTCGATTATAGCCATGGACCACCACATCATGTCCACCAGCGTGGCCTGAATGGGGCTGTTGATTGCTTGGTTCTGAGCCTTCTTGCGCACCGCCTTGATCGGGCTGTTGATGTTGGGCAGGTGGCGCAAGCGGCCAAGGGGAGAGCGCACGGTGCCGTTCGTCTGAGCCTCTATGATCTGGCGGTCGTGCCAGTAGGGCAGGCCCGGATACAGATTGAAGAAAGCGTCCCGCATGGCCTCGGCTTGCTCAAGGGTCAGCTTCACCCCATAGACCGCCTCGGCATACATCATGAAGCCATATGCCTGCATCCCATAGATCAAGCCGAAGTTGCCCGCCTTGCCGTTCTGGCGGAGCATCTTGAAAGCCGCCTCATCCACCCCTTTCAGGTGCATGGCTTCCTCGTAGGTCATGCTGTTCACGGTGGCGGCGGTCAGCACGTGAAGGTCGATCTTGTTCAGGTAGGCTTGTAGCATCTTCTGCTCCCCGGCCCAGCACGCGGCCACCTTGAGTTCGCCTTGGCTGTAGTCCCGCGCGACGATCACGTGCCCGTCCGGTGCGACTATGCACTCCCGAAGGCGCTTGCCCCAATAGCTGTGCTTAGGGACCGTATTGTGAACCTTCATGGAGTTTGCAGAGAAGGCGTGGGTCTTGGGCAGGGTGAAGTCGTAAACCCACCCGGCCCCGGCTTCCTCCACACTTATCACCGAAAGGCCCTCCACGGGCTTCCTGTAGGCCGGTGGATAGTCTATGCCCATGAGGGGCAGGCCCGCCGCCGTCAGGTGATAGGTGGCCGTGTAGCCCAGATACTCCACTGCGAAGTGGTCCACGCGCCCCCTCGTTATAGGCGGGATCACGCCGTCGAACATGGCTTCCCGGACCATCACCTGTGTCAGTGAACGTGCGTTCACACGGACCCTCACCCCTCGCCTGCCTTTCCGCCCTTTCATATACTCGCCAGCCCCTTTCAGGATGCCGCGCAAGATGGGGTGCCACGCGGTTGTCCCGCGCAATTCGTAGGGGATGATGGGCACCGAGGGGTGAGGTATCCAGAGAAGCCACTGAACGGCCCGTGGGGGCATGTCTGGCACCATCTGCACTCGCACCACGTCTCGGACGGAAGCCCCGTCTACGGCGCGCTCACGGCTTGCTGTGATGCCCAGCTTCGCCGCCGCTTGCATGATGGTGTCACTGTGTTCGGGCTTGGTCTCAATGTAGAGGGTGTCGCCGGTGGCCGCTAGGTAGCCATGGGCCGCTATCACCCCCAGAGCCTCAAAGGCTTCATACGGGTAGCCCTCCGGCGGCGCGGCGCGGGTGACCGGCTTGGGCAGGGCTATACGGTCCGCCTCCCCTATGTCCTTGGCCTGCACCCATTGTAAACTCTGGCTCCCTTGGAAAATATGAAGCCAGATGGGGTGTTCCGGGGTGCAGGTGATTTGATTGCCACACTTGGTCCGTATCCGTAGCAGGTCAGAGCGCCACGACTTGAACACGTTGGTGGTGGTCTCCCAGCCTTCGCCACCCCAGACCGTGACCTCGTGAGCCTTGAAGGGGTTGTAGGCGTCGTCGGGTATCACCGGGTCTATCAGTTGCGCCGCTGTCCTCACCCCATGGGGCGTCAGTATCTCGGTCTCGCCCGTGACGCACTGGAAGGCGGGGGCGGTGGCGGACCCTCTGCCAGTGTTATGCGTCACAAGCCCGTTGGTCACATGACTGTGCGCGTCCTTTACAGTGACACCAAATGTCGGCTGAGGTGGTAATACCTCAATAGCCGAAACCTTGGTAGGGGCAAAGGTTGCTTTTGGAGGCGTAGTGGGTTGATAACTACGACGCTCACCAGACTTCACCATGCCCACAAGGCGGCGGGTTACCCCATACTCTTTTGCTATGGAAGTGTGAGTGCGGGGGTCTTTTGTTATAAAACCGATTTGCTGTTCTGTGAGTTTCTGATTTGACTTGGTGCCTCGGCCAGTGCCGTGGTTCTTCATGTCGTTGCGGTTATGTTGGTCGGTCCCCCATACAAGATTGTCCGCCCTGTTATCCCATGCCAGCCCATTAAGATGCCTGACTTGAGGCAAATTCTCCGGGTTATCCACGAAAACAGAGGCCACCAGCCTATGCACAGGGAAGTCTTTGTAATGTTCCCCACGAACCCATTTTTTATCCCGGCAACAGGATACCTTCAAATGTCCCCACCGCCCTTTAGGTGCTTGAGCAAGGATCGTTCCAGTATGGGAGGTTACCCGGCCCCACGATGAAACTTGCAAAGGCCAATCTGGAACCTTCCGCCATTCTTCGGCCCCAGACAAAGAGAACACAACCTGTTCTATCACTAGGTCCGAAGCGTTTACCCACCCGGACTGTGTTAGAAAGGGATGGTTTTCTGTGCAGGTAAGAGAGTTCCCATCCGCAGTTGATACCCTGACAACGGAGCGTGTGCCATTGTCTATAAGATCGGTTATGGGTTTCGTCTTGCCCAGATGCGTAAGGACTTCATCCCCCTTTTTAAGGGCTGTATAGGGTATAACCCCCTTTGTTGTAGTGAACAGCGTGTCAGCCGTGACACAGACCGTGCCCGCCGCCTCCTGCTCGTTGTTCTTACCGGAGCCTTGCTTGTGGATGATGTAGGAGGCGTGCCAGCGGTTGTCCGCTCGCAGGTGATTGAGGAAGCCCTTGTAATAGGTGCCGTGCATCTTGGACGTGGACTTGTAGTCCAGATAATGTTCGATCAGCGGCCCGGCGTCCGGGTGGTCCTTGAAGTGCGCAAGGTGCTGTTCTGACGTGGAGGGTGCCCCCGTCTTTTCCGTGGTCATGACCGGCTTGAGGTTCAGCCCTTGGGGGGAGAACAGGAAGTCCGCGATCATCTTGGGCTTGGACAGGGGAGCGCCGCCGTGTTCGTCAAGACCCCCGGCCTTGTCCAGCACCCACTTTGGCAGGGTGTTCACCGCCTTCTTGGTGGCCTCTATCATCCGGCCTTCAAGGTCCGCGCCGAACGCATGGAACTTGTCCGTGTCCACGCATACGCCTGTCCGCTCCATCTTGTGCAGCGCCTTGAGCGTGGGGTGCACGATGTTCAGGTAGACCGAGGCCAAGCTGTTCTTGGCAGGCTTGCCGTTCTTGGTGAGGTTGTCGGACAGGAGTTCCTTGCGGATTTCTCCGTAGTTCCTCAGACACGCATCGGTGTCACCCCCGGCGTAGGGTAGTAGGTCCGCCTTGGGGACTTCCCCCATCTTGCTCTTGTCATGGGAGGCGTTGAACAGGGTGTCGTAGCCCCCCAAGTCAGGGGCGTATATCTTGGTGTGCAATTCCAGCGTGTTAGGTCGATTTTCGTCCACCAGCGATCCGCCGTTGCACGTGTCAAAGGCAAAGCGCGGGCACAGGTCGATGCCCCACTTCTCCCGGACCCAGCCCATGTCATACTTGAAGTTCGCGCCCACCAGCCTGATCCACGGTTGCGCCGCTATCCACTCAAGTTGAGGCAGCAGGTGCTTCTGAATATGTGCCCACGACATCCCCAGCGTGTAGATCACATCCGTGATGCCGGGCTTGGCCGTCGCTTGCAGACACACGATCTGCTTCGCCGGGTTGTAGGGGTCCAGCCCTTCCGTCTCGGTGTCCAGCGACAACTCCACAGGAAGGCCCGTCAGGGCGTGCTTTGCTTTCAGGTAGGCAATGACCCCGGACAGGTCGGGCACGTATTGATAGTTGCCCAGAATGGCGTCCATGGAGCCGGTTTTCTCGAACCGCCGGTAGATGCCAAGGTCCGTCTCTAACTTGACCCAATCGGCAATCTCTATATTCCTCACTTGCGGGGCGTAGGTGATGCCCAGACTGAGGGGGCTGGACCAGCCGTCCGGTTGGATGTTCTGAAACAGCTTGCCCCGGTTGGCCTCGACGCCGCCCTTCTTCGGTATCCACCCCGCCGCCTGCACCATCTTGACCGCCGGGCCACCGCACGCAATCCAGAGCGGTTCGTCCGGGTCAGGCTGTAGCCATTGCGGGTTGATCTTGACGCTGACGCCCTCTTGCACTTTCAGGTGCGAGAGGGCGCTCTGGACATCAAGTTCGTCAGCTTCGCTTATGATCAGCCGCATGGTCGTCCCTTCATTTGACCCCCTCGGTCAGCTTGCCTATGGCCGGGAACCCGGATGTGATCCAAGGACGCAGCGCCGCATAGAAGGCCCCGAACAGGGCGCGGTATTCTCCGGCGGTCTCGCTACTGTATGGCCCGCTCATATGAGCGTGGCAAGTCAGGCGGTCGTCATACTTGTTCACCACCCCCAGCCGCTCGAATATCGCCAACGCTTGGCCTTGGGGTGCCACGTTCGTGTTCGTGGTTACCCGGAAGGAAACCTGATTGCCCTTGATGCGCGCGGCCACCTTGAGTTCCGGCCCGATGAAGCAGGTCTTGTAGATCGAACCGCTCCCCGTGCCAAGAACCGGCTGGTGCATGGCGTCGGACTGGTGCAGGTGCAGCACGCCGGGGAATAGCTTCTGAGCCACCGCCTGCACCCATTCCTCATCCTGCATGTCGTCATAGGGTGCCACCGGGGCCGGAGCCAGCGCCTTGACCTCCTTCATGCCCCCCGCTTGCGCTACATACTTCTCGCCTTGGGTGGTGGCCGTCACCACGCCCGCGAACAGTTCGATGATGGCGTCACGGGTGGTGTCGAACTTGAACCCCTTCTTGATGCCGGGGATGCCCACCGGGATGGTGCACTCGATGTCCTTGTGGCGTATGTAGGTCTCCGTCATGGAGACAAAGACCTTGGTATCCTCGGGCAAGGACAGCGCGGCCCTCACCTGATTTTGTAGTTTGATAAGAGGGCCGGGGTTGTCGGTAAAGGCCGGGCTGAATTTCACGGGCATATCAGGGTCTCCAAGGTTGGTGTCCTGCCAGACTAAAAGCCCGCGCCGCGTTTATCAACCGCTTTGCTCGCGTATTTGTCAGGCGGCATCTTGCACCCGAAGTGCGTCACAAGGAAACCCTCCTGTGCCTTGTTCTCGACCGCCTTCTTGCAGTAATGCTCCCGCGTCCACCCGATGGCATCGTCAGAGACGCCCAGAGCGGCCACGACAGCGGCAAGAACCATCCCCGTGCGCCCATGCCCCCCGATGCAGCCCACGTGCACCGTGCAGCCATCTGACAGCGCCCCGGTGATGTAGGTGATCAGGGACTTGAACTTCTCCGGGTTGGCCGGGATGCGCATGTTTTCGATAGGGTAGAAGATTGACACGGGGGTGGTGTGGAAGTCCGTGCCTTCCTCGAAGTAGGGATGCTTCATGGAGCCGTCCAGCGCGACGTAGACGTGGACGTTCTCGTGCCGCTGGTGGTCCCGGCAGTTGCCGCCCAAGAGGGTGCCTCCGCCAAGCGACAGGGCGGGGTGGTCCATGTGGCACGCGCCGGAGTTGAACGAACGCTGTCTGGGTTCTCCGTATCCGCCCATGTCGTAGTATCCTCCGTCAATGGTGATGGCCCCGTTGCCGTGCATTGTGCCGCTCTTGCGGCGTCCGTCTTGGGTTCGTTTCGTGGTCATGTCTCTGCCCTCTGTGTGCTGGTGGTGAATGTGATAGGCCCCAGCTTCTTGCTGGTGACGCCGCCCTTCTTGGACCCCTTCACCGCCGAAGCCAGACCCTTCTGCCCGTCACTGGTCACGCCCCCGCCCGCGCCCGGCTTGTAGTCCGGGTTCACGGTCTGGATTGCGGCCACGGCCTCGGAGACAAACTCCACGAAGATGGGCAGGACCGGGTGCTGATAGTCGCTGTCCGAGTAGATCGTAGTGGCCAAGTCAAACACGCTGGACTTGGCTTGCGCGTTCAGGGTGTTCGCAAGATTGCTGTCGTGATATTTGAAATAAAAGCCCTTGTTAAAGATCGGCCCGGTATTGTGCACAAGGGTCCACGCCCGGTCCGCCGCGAGCATCGCGCTGGTGTCTCCGTCGATGTATTGCTTGATCACCAGAGCGATGTCGGCCCACTTCTTGCCGCCGAACGCGCCATACCAGCCGCCGTGTCGATAGTGGCGTTCCACCGCGTCCACATAGGCCCCGACCGGCTTGTGTCCGATGTTGTCCACGTGCTTCATGTATGACCCGCCGCTGGTGATGGCCTTGACCGCCGCCAGTATCTCGGGGTCGATGTTGGTGCCAGCGAACGCCTTGTTCGTCATGGTGCTGGACCCATGGCGCAATTCCTTAGTGATGATCTGCCACGTGTAGAAGATCAGTTGCTTGCAGACCACGCCGCACGATTGATACCAGAGCGACGACAGGTGAGCCAGCTTCTCCGGGGTCAGGGTAGGGGCCGTGATGGTGAGCATGTCCGCCAGTTCGACGCCGCCATAGTGGATGAACGCGCCCATCGTGGGGTGCATGTCGTCGGGATGAATGCTGGTGGTCTCAGCGTGGCGCACATCCTTGATGGGCAAGGCCCGCTGGTTCTTTGCAACGCGCAAGGGGTGGGTCTTGAAATAGTCTAGGGTAGGCATGGGTGTCTCCAAGGTTAAGGCGGTGATAGGGGCAGACTACACGCCTGCCCCGCGTTTGTCAACCGGCTTTCAACAGGCGCTTGAGCCAGCCCATGCCGATGCGCTCCATGAAGCCGGGGCGCTCGGGCACCGGGTCCAGATGCAGGCCCGTTTCCACTAGGTTGCGCACTTCCTCGGTCATGGAGAACTCGGCCACTTGCTCTTTCTGTTCGGCGGTCTCGACCGCGCCCGACTTGTAGATGGCCCGGATATACTTGATGGCGTCCGGGCCGTTCATGCCGGGGTGTTGCCCGGCAAGGATGGCGAGCAGGGTTCCCGTCCGCCCGGTGCCGCCCATGCAGCCCACGTAAAGCCGATAATCCTCTTTCAGCAGCCGGATGATAGTCGGCAGTCCCGCCGTCAGCTTGTCCGGGTCGAAGGGCTGGAAGTCCTTGGTCCCGATGTCCACGGCCACCCGGCTGGGGTCCGCCGGGATTTCCTCCGCGCACCGGACCAGAAGCCGGTCGTCGGGAAGTTCGCGGGTAGGCCCGGCCATGATGTAGGCGATCTGGTCGCCGGGCAGGAAGATGGGGAGGGTCTTGGTAGTCATGTCAGTCTCTCCGATCAGTCGTGGTGTCACATAGGGGTTGCGTAGGATCAAAGGCTCGGGGGCAGGGGCGGGAGCAGGTGCCCCGGTGCCCGTCGATGGTGGCCTGTATGCGGCGCACCATCATGCCGCCACAGAGACGGCACTCAGTGACGGGTCTGGTGTCCGTGGGGCGTGGACCCACCATGACCACAGACACCACCTGTCCGCCCCGGATATGAAGCACGAAGGGGCCATAGGCTCGATTGCCCGCCGGGTGCTGTATCGGCATGGCATTGATGGCCAGCCCCCGGACGCGGGCCTCGGTGTCACCATATAGGCCACAGGACCGGCCTTGCAGGATGGCGTTGCGGCTGACCGTTATCTCATGAGGAAGGGTCATAGGGCTGTTCCCGGATGCGCACCGCACGCGGCGCGTCGAACAGGAACTTCACCCGGTTGGACATTACCTTGTTCCGCTCCATGGAAACGAACACGTTCGGGAACACTTCTACCTTGCGGTCGGCACTCACGACGAAAGGCTCGGGTTCCTGATCCACCGAAACCTGCACCACGCCGGGCGCTCGTAGCGTGCCGACCGTCAGCAAGCGGTCGCCCACCTTGATGCTTTGGCCCTCGTATGCGGTTATTACAAACATGGTGCAGCATCGCCTCAGTCCCCCAGCAGGTCAAGCAAGTCCAGCACGCTGATCTTGCTGGTGTTCATTTTCACTTTCAGGCCGGTGGCGACTGCCTCGTGCATTTCCTTCGGCACGCCATAGAGGACCGTCATATCTTCCATGTCCGGGCCGTAGTGTTCCGCCAAGGAACCGAACAGGCTGGCGGGTGTCGGGGAGAACATATCCTCCCCCAAGCCTTCCAGTTCAAAGGCCAGCGCCACCGTCTTGCCCTTGAGCATAAGGCGCTCGGCGCGGGCAAGCTGGCGCTCGACGCCGGGCAAGTCCATGGGGTTCAAGGGCAGGACGACATGCTCGCCAAGCCCGCAATCCCGATAGTAGGTCTCCGCCGGAACGTCCACGCCTTGACCTTGGACAATCTCGTGCAGGAGGCTGTAAATCTCGCGCGGGGGCGCGGCCTGCTCGACCTTGCACTCCCCAAGCCATACCTGCCCGGACGTGCCGTCCAGCGTGACGGTCATGCCTTCCTTGATCAAGGCGGCAAGGCCGGAAACCTCGAACCCTTTCTGGTGGATGGCCGGGGCCATGCCACCGCATCCCACCACGGCGGGAACCCCGATGCCACGGGCTACCACGGCGGAGTGGCACGTGAAGCCCCCGGCGGCGGTCCAGATTGCCCCGGCCTTGGCCATGATGGGGAAGTCCTCGGGTTGCGTGTCCACGGCCACCAGAATGCAGTCCTTGTCCACCTTGTGGAGCGGGGTGGCCCGGAACACCACCTTGCCGGATACCGCGCCGGGCGATGCCGCCAGCCCGGTGCTGATCGGGGCCTGCTCAGTGTGAACCACCGGCACCTGACACTTGGCGATCATGCCCCGCGTCACGCGCTCTTTCAGGTAGGCCAGTTGAGACACCGGCAATCCCTGATGCAGTTCCTTGGCAAGAGCGCAGGCCGTGACGATGCGGGCGCGGGCGCTCATCTTCGCCGTGCGGGTTTGCAGCACGTATAGTTCGCCCTTTTCGTAGGTGAACTCGATGTCCTGAACATCGCCGTAGGTGCCTTCCAGCTTGGAGCAGAGTTGCGCCAGTTCGTCTTGCACGTTCAGGGGCAGTTCGCTGATCGGGTCCGGGGTGATTTCGCCGGAAACCACTTCCTCGCCTTGCGCCTGCACCGCGAACTCGCCGCGCATCTTGGCCTCGCCGGTGGCCGGGTCGCGGCTGAACATGACGCCGGAGCCGGAGAAGCCCCCCGCCGTGCCCATGACCATGCGCTGGATCACGCATCCGGTTCCCATGTCTCCGTCGATATTGTGCATCTTGCGATAGGCCACGGCGCGGGGTGTGTCCCAGCTATCGAACACCGCCTTGACACACGCGGCCACCTGATCAAAGCGGCTCTGCGGAATGGCCACCTGTTCGCTGGCCTGAACCACGCCGGTGAGCAGCTTGCGGAACTTGCCGGAGTGACCTTGTGAACGTGCGTTCACCAGATCGCACAGTTCGGCGGTGCGGTCCTTCGGGACGCCGTGCACGATGCCCAGCCATGACGTGACGTAGCGCCGGGTAGCGCCGGGGAACATATCGTCAAGTTCGGGGGTGACGCCCACGTTCAGAACGGTGTCCATCATGCCGGGCATGGAGATAGGGGCACCGGAGCGCACGCTGAACATGCTGTCCGGGTAGGCGTCAAGGTGGGCCATGATTGCTTGATCCACGGCCACCGGAAGCACGCTGGTCTCACGGTAGGTTTTCCAGCACTCAGTGGTCAGGATCAGCGCCTCGGGCACCGGGAGGCCCGCTTGTGCCATGCCCAGAAGGCCAGCACCTTTGCCGCCATGGAGGGCGTTGTCAGGTTGAGCGTTCGCGCCGGTGTTGGCAAAATAGCTAGGCATCGGGGTGGTCTCCAAGGTTGTGGTCTTGGGGATACTCCCAACCCGCGCCCCGTTTGTCAACCGTCTATTTTGCTCTCGGGATAGCGATACAGTTCGGTGGCCAGATATTGGTCATAGCACAGGCCGGTCATGCGGACGGCGTGCTTCACGTCAAGGTTCCAGTCCCCGACCTCATCCGTCTCCGCGTCCTCTTTGAGCAGGATGGCGGCGGGCACCACGGGCGCGTCCGGGGGGAAGCGGTAGTCGTCCACCAGCTTCACCAGAGCGCAGGCGTTGACATACAGGAACTCCCGGTTGTTCAGGTAGAACCCGGCGCTTTTGATCTTGCCATAGGCGGCGTGCATACGGTTCAGCATGGTCTCACGCTTGCGCTCGGGTAGCATGGCAGAGACGCGGGCCATGCTGGTCAGGATCGCGGTGTGCACGTCCCCCCGGATGGTGGCCTGAAAGGTCTGGTGACAGTCGTCAATCGCCATGTGGAGGCAGTAGGAGGGCAGAGCCAGCGCGGCGGCTTGAGCGGGGTTCTTCACCCGGACAGCCTCTTTCTGTTGCCGACCCTTGTAAATCTGATCCCACTGTTCCTCGTCGGACAGTTCGCGCCAGCGCGGCGCACGCTTGGGCTTGGGGCCTTCTATGGGGGCGAGTTCACTTGGTTTTTGCATGGGGGTGGTCCTTCCAGTAGGGGGCGGCGTGGTCAGCGAAAAGGTCGTTCTTGCGGGGCTTGCCGGTGATCTTTCGCGGCCCCTTGTGATGATCCATATACTCCCCAAGGAAGCAGTTGACAAACGGATGGCCTCCCCCGGACCGGCGCGGGATGTGCCCTGTCAGGTTGTTCATCCGGCCCCCGGCCACCTTGGGCCGCGCCATGTCGAACAGGTAGCTGTCGTGCCACTCTCGCTGTTTTCGGAAGTCCCCGCTGGTGTAGAGCCTGACCCATTCTTCCAGCACCGCGCGGCCCTTGCTCTCCGGCCTTAGACAGAACCATAGGTAACCGCACTCGGTGTATTTGTAGGACCGTCCGAGGGACTGCATGTCGAACTGAGGCGGGGCGATTTCGAGAAGGGCGCGCTGATCCACCTTGCGGTGGGTGATGGTATCGGCGTCGAGCCAGATCACGCCCTCATAGGGTTGGGGCAGATGGTCGTTGCGCGTTGCGAAGTCCCAGAGACAGAACGGCTTGTGGCAGAACTTGATGGCATCGAAGCGGTAGTCATAGGGCTTGCCCCCCGGCGTGCCCGTGCACTCCGGCTTGTCCTTCCATCGCTTGATGAACTTGGCCTTCTGGGGTTGCGCCCCTGCCATGACGCGGAGGTTGGGGCGTTCGGGTAGGGGCACCGGCTGGTCAGGGTAGACGAACAGCGTCACGTCCGAAGGCCAGTGCTTGAGCCATGTGTCGATCATGCGGTGTGCGTATTGATCGAAGCCCGCCGCTGAGAAGGTGGTGACCACCGCCAGTTTCCGTGTCATTCGTCTTTCCCCTGTTTCAGCATCAAGCTGGATTGCCGAGGGTCCACCCCCCACTTGACCCAGACCGCGCGCTTGGTCGCCAGCCCGTAGCAGCACCCCGCTATTGTGTCGGCCAAGTCCTTGGAACTCTCGGTCGGGTGATCCACCTTTTGCTTCTGTGAAATCCAAACGAGGTCTTTCAATTCGGTGCACGCCAGTTCGCTATCCGGCCCCTCCACCAGCCCGTCAAGGATCAGTTGCTTGGTGAGCATGTAGGGTTCAGGCGTGCGGTCCAGTGACAGGATGCCAGACGTGATCTGGCTCCGGCGCATGGTCTGAATGAAGTCGGCGGATTGAAAGCCGTCCAAGGACACCCATTTGATTTTGTAGCCCATGTCTCGCAGGACGAACACCAGCTTCTTGATCTTGTGGATCGGGATTTGGCTTCCTCCGGTGGGCCGGATACTGAGCATCCCGTCCACGCGGATGCGGGGCAGGGTGTCCTTCATCCCGCCGCCCCGGTCTATGACCTTGAAGCCGGGGCAGTGCGCCATGGTGACCGCCGCGTTGTCCATGGACAGGGCGAGGTCCACGTGCAGGTAGCGGTCCACGTCCGGGTCCGTGATGCCGTGCTTGATGATGCGCGCCCCTTGGGTGGCGAAGTCGCACCAGTCTGGATTGAAAATGTTCTGACGCTTGCCGAACGCGGCCTTGATGGCGGCGAAGTTGGGGATGAAGTTCGAGAACCCGTGCAGGGCCACGCCAGCGATGTCCTTCACCGCGCCGGGCAGGTCGCTGTCAAAGGCGTTCCGATAGTCCACCGGCACTTCCATGATGAACGGGGCGTCTCCGGGGTGGACCTTCTCGTGGTCAGGCATGACGCGAGGGCGGCGGGTGCCGTCGCCAAGGAACACCCGGAAGCGTTCAGGGGAAAAGCGGTCGTCAGGCTGAACCTCCCACGGGCGCTTGTCGTAGACATAGATCGTGGTGTCCCCGTCGCGCTCAAGCTGGCGGTCGCGTTCCTTGGTCTTGCGGTCGGTGAACTGCCCGGCATAGTTGGCAGAGCCGACGAGGCACAGCATCCCCGGCACCTTGCCGATACGCTGGAAGCGGCTCTCCCGGCGGCGGCTGATGGCCCGGTAGTTTTCCAGCATCTGGTCGTGGGCCTCACCCCTCTGACGCTTGGCCGATTGCTGGACCACCTTCATGTGGTTCACCTCGTCAATCAGGCCCCCGAACACGTTCTCACCGATGGCGGCGGTCTCGGTGCCGGGCAGGGGTTGCACGAACACGGTGCTGTTCTTGAACTGGATGGTGGCCTTCTTCTCGGCGTCGTGCGGGGCGTTGATCTGGAACCATGGCGAGTTCTCAAGCATCCTCCGAAAGCGCATATAATCCACGGTGTAGGCCGTGCCGCCGGTAACCGACTGCATCACGAATGCAATCTCTGAGTTCTGGTCCAGATCGAACTCGTCGTGCGGTGAACGCAAGTTCATCACGCGGTAGAGATAATAGGCCATGATGCAGAGGGCGGCGGTCGTCTTGCCCGTGCCGATTGCGCCAGTGAGGACAGCCTCGACAAAGTTGCCGGAGCAAGCCTTGATGATTTCGGCTTTCAGCTTGGGCCACAGCTTCACGGTGTCACCCATGAAGTAAGGGTCCGTGAAGAACACTTCGGGGCTGACCGGGGGTTCCCGGTATTTCTGCATGGCGGCTTGCCGCGCCTCCAAGTCCTCAATCACCGCGATGTAGAACTGCCCCCGGCGGCGGGGGTCCGCCACGTCTTGGCCTGCCTCTATGACCTCGGGCTTCTCATACTTTTCGAGCAGTATGTCCTCTAGTTCGGCAAGGTGTTGATCCAACTCCGCACTCACGCTTCTTCCGCGTCCTCCGCATCGCCAGCGAAGGTGTCTTTCAGTTGCTCAAGGCGGCTTCGGAACTTGCCGTCGAAGGAGTGTTGGCCCGGCTCGTAGGTGTCCACGATGCCAGAGGGGTCGTTCTCGCGTTGCTTGGCGAAGTGGTATCCCGCATAGATCAGCATCTTGGTGTCGCCCGCCAGCGCCATGGCCACTTGCTTCTGTCGGATTGCGACAAGGCACTCTGAGCGCCCCTTGTCATAGGCCGTGCGAAGGTGGGGTTGCCGCATATACTGCCCGACCGCCGCGCGGGTGCAGCCCTCAAGCTGTGCGATGTCGCCCGTGCCCAAGTTCAAGCGGCCATAAACCTCGAACTTGGCGGGGTTCATTTCCGTATGGTGCGGGTTCTTGGTGCTACGGTTGGGGGGCTTCTGCCCTCCATTGATTGTGACAGCCATCTTAGCCTCACGGGTTTGGGGGGCACGCGGCCCCCTGAGTTTCAGTATTCAGGTTTCAAGGTCTTTGGTGCGGATGTCGTCCAGTTGCGCCGCCGAAACCCCGTCCACTATTGTGCGGTTCAGCATTGGGTGGTCCTCATGTGAAGGTCCTGTGTCTGTATCCGGGTGGAACACGGACAAGGACATGCCCTCGGTCCCCTCGGTGCTGAATGCGTGGATAGCGTCCGGGTATAGGATGAACGCGCTACCCGGCACAAGGTCTTTATCCCCGTGCGCCGTCTTGCAGATACCCTTGCCCGCCAAGATCACCCCGGCCCGGATCGTGGGGTGGGTGTGTGCCGTCTGATTGATGCCCTTGGGGAAGCGCAGGTAGTTCAGGCATGGGTCGCCTTTGAGCGGGGGTCCGATCAACAGCGTGTCGCTGCACCCATCAATGTATTTCAGACGCCCGAAAGGCTCCGTGGGTCCGCCCACATTGAACAGACATTTGTAGCCCAGACGCACCACTATCAGGCCCTTGGCCTCGCCCTTGCCGTTGGTGGATACACCTTCGATCAGACAGCTCTTGACGAACGGGATGGAGAAATACTCTCCGGGTCCGACTGTGAACTTGCGTTCACCCGTGTTCACTTCCAGCTTGCCATCGTAGCAGACGCCATAGGCGCTGTCGTGGTCACCGATATGGCTCTTGTCGATCAGCAGCGTCCCCTTGGTCATGCCATATACGGTGGAAGGGTGGGTGGTGTCTTGGAAGTCGGCCATAAGCCCGTGGGCAAGCGGCTCTACCATTGCAATGGGGCTTTGTTCGTTCATGGTCCTATCCTCAATAAAAGTAGTGATGGGTTGCTGGGTCGTTGGGGTCCATCCGGCGCGTGGCTCGCAGGACAGGGTAGGCGAGGCAGTTTCGCAGTATCCACCCCAGCCACGTGCGCTTCCACCAGAGACGTAAGCGCTTTGCCTTTGTTATTCGGGCACCCATGCCTTGTCGAACTCCGAGTTCTCGATCAGGCGGCTTTGCGGGATGCCCACGCGCAGTGCAAGCCTGACCACTTCTTCCTTCTCCATACCAAGGCGTTGCATGATTTCCTCAGTGCTTCGCCCTTCATCCACGAGTTGCTGGATAATCTCCGCCATGTTCAGCACGCGGTGCGTCCCGCGCGCCCGGTTGTGCCGGATGGTGGACATCATCTGGTGTTCGCCGTCATGGGGCTGGACCCTTACCACCGGCACCCGCCCGTCCGTCATGGCGTGCACGCGGGGGTCGTCGGAGCAGGTCCAGCGGTGGAACCCGTCCACGATTTCCATGTCCGCGTTGATCACGATGGGCTGGGTCCAACCGTCCTCCATGATGGACAGCTTGAGCAGTTCCATTTCAGGGGCGGCGACCTTGTTCGGGTTGTAGCCGTTGGGTTTCAGCTTGCGCCGATCCATCCATGTGATTTCGTTCAGCGGTTGGGCTTCGACGCCTTGCTTCTTGCCGGGTAGGTTATCGGTCATTTCTTCTTCCCATACTTTTCAGTCGCTTCGGCCAAGGTCAGGCCCAGCTTGATCTGTGTCTTTTGCGCGTTCTGTGCCATGTTCTGCTGCACCCTGCCTTTGAAGTCCCCGCGCACAGCCATTTGAGCAAGGAACCTCCACGACACGCCAGACACCGGGTGCGGATCGTCCGCCGGGATGTTGTCGTTGGTCATGCGCCCGTGCCGCTTGATCACCGAGTTGATGTTGTCCTGCACCTTGCGGCGGTTCTCCCCGGTGTATGTCTCGATCACGTTGCCCACATGGGTTCGCCAGTCCGTCCCCACCGGCTTATCCTTGGACAGATAGAGTTCCGTGTTGCCATACCGGGCGGCGGTGGCGGCACCCGGCACCCGATGGATCATCTTCTCCCACATTTCCGGGAAGCACTCGGCGTATTCATGCAGGCCCCGGAGCGGTTCTTCCCCGAACGGGGGGCACACGCGCTGATGCAGGAATTGCTCGAACTTGCTGGTCCGATTGAGGATGTCATAGGTGTGGTTGTAGTCGGCATCCAGCTTGGCCACCAGCCGCCACACGTCCTCGGAGGTCCAGTCATAGATCGGATAGGCGAAGGCGTAGGTGTCGCTTTGGCTCAGGTAGTTTTCTTCCTTCTTCATCGCCACCACGCGATACCGGCGAAGGCTCTCTTGGGTGCGGATGCCTTGAAGGACGCACACGCCGGTGCCCTCGAAGTGAGCCATGCCGAAGTCTTGCATGGACATGCCCCACTCGAACTTCGGGTGGTCCTTGATGCCACACTCCGGCATAGGGCGGGTCCACAGGTGTTCTTCATCCGGGTGCCACGGGTGCCAGAAGGGTTGCTCGTTGGAGCAGGCGTTCCGGTGCATGATGGGCAGGCAATACCATTCCAGCGCCACGCGGGGGTCTTGTCGCACCCGATCCACATAGTCGATGGTCGGGGGGTGGATGGCTTCCTCGTCGTAGAAGATCGCCCGGACAGGTAGCTTGCCGCGTTCCTCGGCCACTCTGATGGTGCAGAGCAGGGTCGCCGTGCTGTCCTTGCCGCCCGAGAACGACACCACCACTTCATCGAACGTGTCATACAGATGGCGGATGCGGTCCAGCGCGGCCTTGTAGACGTTCTGATCGGTGTATTCCCGTTTACGAATTTTGACCACTGGCCACCCCCATGGCGATGATGAACGCCTCACTATAGTTCTTGGCTTCCCCGGCCTTGATCAAGGCGCGCAGGTGGGCGAACGCGGCCTTCTTTGCCGCCGCCGGGACCACCACGCTGAACTGCACCATGCCGTCAGAGGTCTTGCTCGGTTCCTTGGTGATGAAGTTCTTGGGGGCCGCGTCGTCCGCCCCTTCAATCGGGATGGTGAACAGTTCGTTGGTGTTGCCCCCGAGGATGCCGTCAAGCTGGAAGTCCGGGAAGGCCAGCACGTCCAGTTCAAAGTCCCCGGCCTGTAGCATGGCGATCTGCTCACGCAGGATGTCGTCGTCCCATGTGGAGTTCTCTGCCAGCTTGTTGTCCGCGATCTGGTAGGCGATCTTCTGTTCCTCAGACCACCCGGTTGCCACCTTGCAGGGAGCTTCGGCCCAGCCCAGAAGGGTGGCGGCGCGGACGCGGGCGTGACCGGCGATCAGCACCCCTTCTTCATCCACCAGCACAGGCATGGTCCACCCGAACTGTTCAAGGCTCGCGGCGATCTGTTTGATCTGATCATCGGAGTGCAGGCGGGAGTTGTGTTTGGCGGGGGTCAGGGCCTCAATAGGCCGCGTCTCTGTCTGATACATGGTCACCCCTTGCAAAGATGGAGTAGGGCCTGTGAGCGGTTGGCTAGGCCGTTCTCCGCCATGATCTTATCCAGCCGCTTGAACACCTTGGTCCGGGAGGGTGCCGCCATGTGGAACGTCAGGGAAATATAGTTGGGGTCCGCCTCGTTGCCCGCGTCCGCCAGTGCCGTCTTGTTCGGCCCCTTATCCCCGCTGGCCTCTTTCAGTATCTTGGCCACCACCCCCATCTCAAATCCGGTGAACGCAAGTTCAAATCCGTCCTCGGTCAGCTTGTCAAACTCCACCGCCAGCGCGGCGTTGTCCCAATCCGCGAACTCGGCGCTCTTGTTCATGGCCAGCCGTAGCGCCCGGACTTCGGTATCCGGCATGTCGCCCACGTCCAGCGCGGGAACCGAAGTCATGCCGATCTTCCTCGCCGCCTTCAAGCGTAGGTGGCCGTCCACCACGTGATCGCCTTTCACAAGGATGGGTTGTCGGAACCCGAACTTGTTGATCAGGTCCACCATGGCGGGCACGGCGGCGTCGTTCTTGCGGGGGTTGTTCTCGTATTCGATCAGGTCGGCCACGTTCTTTGTGACGACTTTCAGGGGCGCGGGTTTCTTAGCGCCAAGATTGACTGCCATGGGGGATGCCTCATATCCGGGTTCACCCATTATTGTGCACTTCGCGTCGTTCGTCAATCGCTCTTGGTAAACGAGGCTTCCAGATAGGCCAGCGCCTTCATGGTCAGTTCGTGCATGAGCATCTTGGCGAGTTCGTCCAGAAAGGGCTGTAGTCCCCCTGTATGAGTGGCGTGTTCCATTGTGCTAAATGGCACGGCCACGGTAGTGTAGTGCGACGGGATTTTCATGGCCACCTTGAACTCTTGGCTGGTGATGTCCTTGTCAATCTCAAAAGAGGGGTGCACGCCCCCACCGGATACCTTGCTTTCAAGCGCGGCAAAGTCCATTCCGACGATGTTGGATTTCATCGGCTTTGGTATGTTATGCACCCCGGCCTTGGGCTTCGGCTCACCCCCATAGCTGATACAGGGGTCTATCCATTTGATGGGCATTAGTCCTCAACCCCCGGCACCGGGTTGCGGACCGTGTAGGCCCTCAGCTTGCCAGCCTGCCCCGATAGCGGGTGTTCAGGGGGCACCACCATGGAACCCGTTATGGCACGCGCAGAGCGGAAGGACACGGCGTCTACGTTGACCCAATCTGCCCTCAGTTCCTTGCCATCCATGGTTTCAAAATACAGGCCGTCCTCTAGTGACGACTGTTCACCATCATAGATGCCTTCAAACGCGCGACCGCTATTGGTGGTGATCCTAAGCATTTGCCCGTCCACCATGCGGTTCAGATGCTCCATTGCATCCCTTTGGTCCATTATAGCCTCCTATTGAAAAAGGGGGTCCAGTTGCCCGAACCCCCTACTCACCGTCGCCTCGTCAAAAGGGGGGCTGATCACTCAGCGGCGGCTTGTCCTTCGGGCAGTTGCACGTTGATGTCCACGTCAGGCCATACCCCGCCCACGGCTTCCAGCACCACTAGCAGGCCATCAATGCCTTGGTCTGCGTTCATCTTGCTGAACACGTTGATCATCCCGGCCACGCTCGTATCGGGCAGGACGTTGCCCACGGTCGTGTCGGTCGGGGGCTTGCCGGTGAAGCTGGCGCAGATCAGGTCCAGCGCCGCGCCGGTGCTTTCTACGTTGCCCTCAGCCTTGGCCTTTTCTATTGCCGCGTTCACGCTCTCTTTCTGGTCCGGGTAGAGGTTGAACAGTTTGGATTGCGGCTTGGGTTTGTCCTCACCTTCGGTGGTAGGCGGCGGGAGTGCCCCGGCTTGCTTGGCATTGTAGGCCCGGATTTGTTCGATCAAGGACACGTGAGTGGACGACGCGGCGGCTTCCAGCCATTGCTTGTAATTCTCCGGCGTCATGACCTGAACGATGTAGCGCAAGGCTGACCACGACACGCCCTTGAGTTCCTTGGCTTCGATGCCAATTTCCTGCACCGCCTTGGCGTTGCTAATAAGGAACATCGCCTTGCGATAGTGCAGGCCAGTGTGCGCCGCCAGATACTCGCGCATGTTGTCGTATCCGAGGGTGATGTAGTGTTCGGAGTGCTGGATATGCGCCAGCAAGATGCCCATGCGCAGATGCTCATATTCCAGATTGTCTTCGATCTGGCGAAGGTTTGTATCGCTGTCCTGTGCACTCAGACCGGCCACGTCCGCGACGATCTGGTGGAACGCGCCTTCCACGAATTGAGGAACCGGGCCTTCGGCGGTGGCCACAGACAGACCGGTGTCGGTGGCGGGGGGCACTGTCTGAGGGGCTTCCTCAGCCGCGCCGCCGCCGCCTTCGAGGTAGGGCAGGTCGCCTTGCTCCCATTCCGAGAAGTCGCTGGCCGTGCCGGTCTGATCGCCGTAGAACACGACGAACTCTTTACGGGCTTCCTTGTTGCCCTCAAGCATGGCCTTGAAGGCTTCGCGCTTTTCACCGGCCTTGATCTTGGTCCAGTTTTCGATGGTGCCGGTGGTGGCTTCTTTTTCCTTGAGAAACTTGCTCAAGGCCGTGATCGCCAGTTCAGAAACGGCGCTCGAATACATCAGGGATTGCATGGTGTCCTCTCCATTTGCGTGGTTGCAAACTCCGGGATACACGCCCGGAATAAGTTTGTCAACCGTTAGTGAACTTATCTTTGCCCCATACCGCCAACAAAGCGGCCTCGGCCAGCCCGGTGTTCTTCACACGGCAGAACAGCTTCTCGTGATCGGGGAAGATGCTGCACGCCATGTCGCGGGATAGCCCTTTGTCTGAGGTAAGACCCAGCGCCTTCTTCCAGACGCTTGGGTTCGCAATCATAACGCGGGATGGTGTGAACGCAAGTTCACAGAGCGCCCGTATCGCTCCAAAGTTCTGGTGCGTGCGGTCCACGGAACCCATCATCTTAGGGCCTTTGGGTGTCTGTTGCTGCATCACCAGCGCCCGCTCTAGGACGACATACTCCGCGCCCAGCCGCCGGGTGCCCAGAAGGGCGGTCCACAGGCGCTCCACGTGCACGCGGGCCGGGGCGTTTAGCGGCGGCTTCTTCTCGGTGCAAGGCATCCTAACGATGTCCTCTATGGTCTGTGCCGGGAAGTCCACCAGCACTAGGCCCCCGGATAGGTCCGGGTCTACGCCAAGCACCCTCATGGCCCTGCTCCTTTGTTGTCTGCCTCATACACTAGGTTCACTGTCACCCCCTCCGAGGTGGCATAGTAGTTTTCAATCCCCAGAATGCGCATTGAACTTGCCCCCCCAGCATTGCTTTCTCACCGGGCACGCCTTGGCGCGGGTGCATCCCACCGACTTGCAGTGCTTGCTTCGGTCAGGCAGGGCGTGCAGGTGGATACCTTGATCCTTGTCGTATAGGTTGCGCCACTTGCGATAGGCGCGGGCTAGGTCAATCTGGTTCTGCACCACGCTGTCGTCCTTGGGGCACCAGTATTCCTTGATCGCGGTCTTGGCGCTATCGGCCACCGGCCAATCCTTGATCTTGGGTTCGTAGTCCCACCCCTCTTTGGTGAAGTATACGATCCTCATTTCGTTGGGGTTGAGGCCCTTGCCTTGCATGTAGGGGTCTTGCCCCATGAGCCACAGATAGCCCTTGCTCCGCCACTCGTGATCGAAGGTGGGCTTGGTGCGCTTCTTGAAGGTATCGTTGCCCTCGGTCTTGATTTCCACCCCGGTGCGCACGCCGTTGGACAGCACGTCGAAAAAGCAATCCACCGATCCGACGATGCCGGTCTCAGGATCACGCAAGAGGACTTCCTTGTAGCGGAACGCTTCGGGCCTCCCGGAACACTTCTGGCACGCGGCGGGCTTGTAGGTGAACTTCATTTCGTGCTTGCAGGACATGCACTTCCAGTGCCCCCAGACCTGTGCAGCGGGCATCAGGTCCATGAGCAAGTCCGCGCCTGCATAGCCCATCTTGAACACCATGGTCTGTGCCGTGGACATGAAGCTGTCGGGGCGCTTGAGGTTCAGGTAGGTGAGCAGCGCCGGTTCGCGCGGGCACCACTGACGGGCCGGGTCAAGGTCGCTTATGTGGATCACGTTGTGATGCCGAGCCTTGCGCTTGGTGGCCGTGTTCTTGTGGACGTGAAAGGTGATGTAGTTCTGGGGAAAGTCCTTGATCTTGAACAGAGGCTCGTGGTCCTCAGCCAAGGCGTCAGGGATGGAAGGGGCCGGGTCCAAAGAGTATTTAGGCCCGGCCTTCATGTGGGGCTTGGTGGTGAACTTAATCATCGTCAGGGACCAGTGCTTCAAAGGTGGCGCGAGGCATGACAGCGAACTCGTCGCCATTGCCAGTCACCACGATTAAAACGCCCCGCGCCCCGTTTGTCAACGTGTCATTCCTCAGCTTGGCCATGATTTCCGGGGTGACGTTGAAGGTGCTGTGCTTGGTGCGCTTGACCTCCACCATCATGTCAGCGCGCCGAAGGTCACCCTTCATCCCAGCCGAACCGCTCCCCGGCGTGCGGCGGTATCCGTCCTTGGCGATGCGCTTCTCGGCGGCGTCACCATACTTTCGGGGGTTGTCCGCGTTGACCGTGCGGTTCCTCACCCTGTCATTTCCTTCTTGCCAGCGACGAACGCCTCTACCTCATCCGCATAGAGCAGGAGTAGCTTGGACACAGCGAACTCCACCGTGCCATCATAGTCCTCCATCGCAGCGGCCACGCCCGCGTCTTGGGTCTTGAACACTTCGCCGGTGATTTCCAGAACCCACCCCTTCCCCTTCTGGGGTTGGTGCAGCCATCCCTGATCGGTGAGCATCGTTTTCATGTGGTGCCGGTTATTGATTTCCAGCGGCTTGATCTTCACGGGGTTCTTGGCCGTGCCGCCGGTGTAGGGATACAGTGCCATCTGCCACGCGCTGGTCTGACGGATGCAGGGGAACTTCTTCTTCACGATCCGGGCGGTGGTGTCGTTGTAAATTGGCAGGGGCGCGATCTTCTCTTTCAGCACCGGGTAGGCGGTCAATCGTAGCTTGAGAAACGCTTGGAAGTTCTGCATCACCGGGCCGGGCAGGAACTCCGGGTTGCCCATGGAGAAGCCTATCTTGGTCCGGGGCTGATTGATGTAGATGGTGGTGAACACCTGCCCCGCCTTGGCGTGTTCGGTTATGCCCGCGCCGATGTTGCGGAGCATTTGGGTGGATGGTTTGGCCGCGCCCGCTACGACCACTTGCTCGGCGGACTTCTCGAATTGCTGGATACTGCCCAGCGCCGCTATACTGTCCACCACGATCAGGCCCGCGTCCTCGGACATGGACAGTTCTTTGGCGATGTCGGCGGCTTCCTCGGCGGTGGTGGGTTTGTATAGGTAGACCTGCTCCGGGTCTACACCGTGCAGCTTGACCCAATCCTCATCCCATGAGTTTTCCACGTCAATCCAGCACACTTTCCGGTCGGGAAACTTGCGTTGGAACTGAGCGACACAGCGTAAAGCCAGCGAGGTTTTGCCGCAGTTATGGGTCACAAACCCCTGTGCGATAAAATTGTTATAAGGTGCATAACATTTCACGTCATAAGTGTCTTCTTCCCCACAAGGCTGAATAGACGCAATTTCCCCCATGTGTGTGACGAAAGAAAGGTTCTTCTTGGAGTTCATAGCGTGCCAGCGGCCATGCGCTGATGCGTCAATGATGTCCAAGTTCTCCAATCTGTTATCTGTTCGATCCTCATTCTTGTGGTGGACATGATGCCCTTGCGGGATAAAAACAAAACCCGAAGGTAGATGGGTAGCCCCGGAATTCAAATAAGCTACCCATTCATCAAGCGTCAGCCCATTTAGGTGCGCCTCCATTACAAGGCGATGCTCAGGGACGATATGCCAGATGTAAGAGTGCCCTTTGGATTTTATGGTTTTAGGCCCGTAGCCATGGTGCCACTTTACGGAACGGGTTTTGTACCGGGGGCTACCATGCACCCCTGTCGCCCGCTTGTCGGTGTGTACCTCAATCGTGTCCCCCACACTAAGCGTGTCCAACGGTTTGAAACTGGTGCCTGTGCTAAATTCGTGATCGGCGGTTGCTTTCAAAGAAAGCCCACAAGTTGTGGTGATCTGAAACACTTTTTTCTGACCTGTGTGAACAACGTCAAAAACCTCATTGTGAAACACGATACCTTCTTCATCCACAGCGGGTACAGTGAACGTAAGTTCACCGTTGCCCGGTCGTAGGTAAGCCCCTTTTCCTTTTCTGGGGATGCCATGAAACCTTTCATACAAATCTTTGAGGGTTCCACCTTTGGCGTTTCCTATTTTGCCATCAGGGGTCACCGTGTGGTAGCGGAGTTTGGTGTCACCCGCCAAACAGCTTTCTTGGCCATAGAATAGGGAGACACAGCCCAGCGGTATACCGCCACCTAGGGCAACGTCCAGAGTGAATATGCCAGTGCGCAGCCGGGGGAAGTTGGGGAACTTGAACCCCTTCCCCCCGGCGTTGGCACCATAGGCTTCGGCTATGGTGTCGCTGGCCTGTTTCAGCGATTTTAATGCCATTGATCAGTCGGCTTGCTGTTCTGCGATGATAGCATTCAGCTTGGCTTCAACCCATACCTTGGTCTCGTCAAAAATCGTGTCGGCATCCGTCTCAAGGGGGTTGAACGGCACCGACCGGCGGACCGTGAATTCCAGCATGGTGTATTGCGCAACGGGCATCTTGAAGCTGGTGCCTACTTCGATGGTCTCGTAAGGCGTGGCCATATGCACCGGGGTGGACTGGTAGTCCATTTCCTTGGCCTTTTCTTCTTCCCCGTTCGGCCCGGCCTCAAGGGTGGTCTTGCTGACTTCTTCCTCCAAACTGGCGGCGGCTTGGCCGTGCGGTGATTTGGCGGTTCCGATGTTAATAGCCATTGTTCATGTCTCCCATTTGGTGGCGATCTTGGTGGTCTTGGCGTTCAGCTTCTTGGAAGCCTCGGCACTCTCCGGGGTTGTGGGGCCTCGGAGCCTGTCTTGGTGAAGGCGTAGGAAAGCCTCCAAGTCTTTGATCAGGTCGGCCTGCACCTTGGTGTAGAGGCGCACGGGGCGCGTCACAAGCGCGGTCGGCAGGTAGCCCGCCCTCTGCATGTATTTTATACGGGAGGCCGTGACGCCAGCGTGCTTGCAAACCTGTGCCGTGGTCAGGGCCTTCACGGTATTGCCGTTGACTTCCAGCGTTGGCTTGGGCTTGGCCGCTTTGGCTTCTGCTCGCTTGCGGTCCCGGTATTCCTTCGCCCGCGCCCGCGCCGCTTCGCGATAGGTTGGGTCATTCTGGTATTTCTCGTTCCTGCGCTCGTTGACGAGGGCGCGATTCTTGTCCCACCACTCTTTAGTGTAGCCCATGCCATGCCTCTTTGAATGGAATTGGCTCATGCTATTCGCCGCCGAAGGGTTTGTCAACGGAACTCCCCCTTCCATGTTGCCCCTATCTTTCGCAGGTATTCCCAGCGTGCTTTTGCCATCGCCATAAGGGAGCCAGACCCCTTGTCCCAGACATCCAGAACTATGGGCTTGGGCTTGCCTTCCAGCTTGCGGGTGATGCGCCCGACCGCCTGTCGCGGGTCATAGATGGGGTGGGCGATGATAGCGCAATCCAGTGGTGGGATATTGGTGCCTTCGGCGGTGAACTTGTAGGTGGCGATC
>Ga0307983_1000158_pt1 | contig 36385 bp, 30 predicted proteins | sample OrgLakmetagen991_FD_201845 | JGI IMG/M metagenome (GOLD analysis project Ga0307983, IMG submission 201845) | Saline water microbial communities from Organic Lake, Antarctica - #991 | ecosystem: Environmental > Aquatic > Non-marine Saline and Alkaline > Saline | place: Antarctica: Organic Lake...
AGAAAATCCCTACGATTCAGGAAATGGTTCTGGAAGCATGCAAAAAACTGCCAAACTAACTACACGTAAGGGGATTTATGGTTCGCAAGGTTAAAGATTCCACGGTAGTTATCACCGGTGGTACTGGTTCGTTTGGCTCGACGATGGCAAAGCATTTGCTTTCCCAGTCGGTTGGCGAGGTGCGAATTTTCAGTCGAGACGAAGCCAAGCAAGATGCAATGCGTCATGCCATCGCGAACCCAAGAGTGAGGTTCTTCTTAGGCGACACTCGCGACCCAGAGTCGGTCGAGAGGGTCGTGCGAGGGTCAGATTTGATTTTCCATGCAGCGGCCCTAAAGCAAGTTCCGTCGGCTGAGTTTTTTCCTCTCGAAGCGGTCAAAACCAACATTAATGGCTCCGCCAACGTGCTGCGTTCTTCAATAGAAAATGGAGTCAAAGGTGTTGTCTGCTTAAGTACAGATAAAGCCGTGTATCCAATAAACGCGATGGGGATGTCAAAGGCCCTAATGGAAAAAACCGCTCAGGCTTTTGCGAGGGATTACAGCGACTCTGACACAACTATTGCCATCACTCGCTATGGAAATGTCATGTATTCGCGTGGTTCCGTGATCCCACTATTTATTTCGCAGATCCGCTCCGGCAAGCCAATCACGATTACCGACCCAACCATGACTAGGTTCCTGATGTCGTTGGCAGAATCGGTAGATTTGGTGGAATATGCGTTTGAGAAAGCCGAGACCGGTGACCTCTATGTTCGTAAGGCGCCAGCCTCCACAATCGATGTGCTAGCAAAGGCACTGGTTGAGCTTTTTGGTGGGTCAGAGAATGAAATTCAAACAATCGGATTCCGCCATGGGGAGAAGCTTTATGAATCTCTGCTCAGCACAGAGGAGAGAGCCAAGGCTGAGGACTTAGGTGACTACTTCCGGGTTCCATTGGACTCAAGAGGCCTAAATTACTCAGAATACTTTGAGGAGGGTGAGCCCAGACAGGCATCTCTTGAGTCCTACACATCCCACAACACAAAACAGTTAGATGTTGAAGGAGTAAAAGCTCTCCTTCTTACGATTCCAGAAGTACGTCAGGAGCTAGGACTTTGAAGAAGCTAAAAGTTGTCACAATCGTCGGAACAAGGCCGGAAATAATACGCCTTTCAAGGCTTATTCCCAAGCTCGACGAATACACCGACCACATTTTTGTTCACACTGGTCAAAACAGCGACCCAAAGCTCAACGAAGTGTTCTTTGAGGACCTTGAGCTCCGACAGCCCGATTACTACCTCAATGTTGACACTTCGTCAATGGGCTCGGTCATGGGAGATGTTCTAAAAAAATCTGAGGAGATTTTTCTCAAAGAAAAGCCAGATGCGGTAATGATCCTGGGAGACACCAACTCCTCCGTTGCTGCCATCGTCGCAGAACGAATGCACATTCCCGTCTATCACATGGAGGCAGGAAATCGTTCATTCGATAACAATGTGCCAGAGGAGCTCAACCGTAAGATGGTGGATCATGTCGCGAGCTTTAACTTGCCATACAACGACTATTCGATGCGGAATCTTCTAGCCGAGGGTATTCACCCCAAGTTTGTCCAAAAGACGGGCTCTCCGATCCGTGAGATTTACGAGCACTACAAGGACAAAATTGCCGCCTCAACTACCGTTACAGATCTAGGACTCACGCCTGGAGGATACTTTCTGGTCTCGGTTCATAGGCAGGAAAATGTGGATCTGCCCGAGAGGCTTGAAAAAGTACTCGACTGTCTAGTTGCAGTCCGTGACAATTGGAGTATGCCAGTAATGGTTTCAACCCACCCAAGGACCAGGGTTCGCCTAGAAGCCCTCGACAGAAAAAACCTTGAGGGTATTATTTTTCACGAACCATTCGGCTACCTGGACTACAACAAGCTTCAGCTAAACGCGAAGTGCGTGATATCGGACTCTGGGACGATAAGTGAAGAATCTTCCCTTATGAGTTTTCCTGCGGTGACACTAAGGGATTCCATGGAGAGGCCTGAGGCTCTAGAGGTGGGCTCCATTATTATGACGGGCCTGAGCACAGATAACCTGGTGCGATCAATCGACTTACAGCTGTCCAGGGCCAGAGAAATCTCTTGGCATGAAAGTTATGCTTCGACGAGCTTTTCCAGCAAAGTTCTAAATTATTTATTTTCAACTTGCTCACTTCATCGAAAATGGAAGGGCATAGAGCAATAGAGCTCTCAAGGTACTCAACACCGTTCAGCGTCGTCAGAAAGCTGATGTTGACAAAGATTTAGTACTGATGTTCTTTTTTTCAGACATCCACGAATTGCTACAAACTCTCCTACCAACCGGCCCAAACAATCTATGTAGATAGGAAGCTAGGTCGGGAAAGCTGCGTGGCGACACGAGAACTATCTCGCATCAAAAGTGTTGAGCACTAGGCACTGGGGCATTTTCGACCATAGAGTTCCAGAATTTACTTGAGAGTCACCCCGGAGTGGTGCCATGACCCAGCCCTCCGTGGAAACAACGTCGGTTTTGGGCAGATTATTCGGAGGATGAGCCCTTGAGGCATCTGATGTAAGCATCCGTATTTGAACACTGCGATTGCTGGGATAGAGGCGTCCGAAGACCATAAGCCCTCTGGAGCCGATGACAAGACGACGCATTTCAACTGCTCCCTCAAAAAGGTGGCATTCGTGAGCCAACCGTAGATGTACGATTTGACTAATTGACAGGAGAACAATTTTGAGATCCGTGATAATCCCAGCGAGGGCGGGTAGCCAAAGAATCAAGGGCAAGAACATAAGAACTTTTGCGGGTTCACCGATGATCTCTTGGCCGATTAACGCCTCTATAGAGACAGGGCTTTTCGACGATATCTTCGTGTCCACAGATAGCCAGGAAATCGCTTCAGTTGCCGAAGCGTTTGGAGCAAAAGTGCTGTGGAGGCCTGACTACCTAGCCGATGCTTATGCAGGAACAACTCCGGTGATACAGGAAGTACTCACAAATCAATTGGCTGAGCTAACGGACGATTACTGGATTTACATGATCTACCCCACTTCCCCGATTACGGACGCCCTAGTATCCAACTTCGTAAATTTCTCCGAGAAGAACGCTGGGGTGTTTTCAGTTTCCGTCGGGAAATTTAGAAACCACATTCAAAGGGCCATGAGTATTACAGAGGACCAAACCCTGCAGTTTTTGGACTCGCAGTATGTTGATTCGCGGAGCCAAGACCTGGATGAGCACTTTTTCGATGCGGGCAAACTTTATGGGGCCAATGTCTCAACCTGGAGAGCGGCGTCCTCTACTCTTCTGGGCAACCCAAAGGCTTTTCATTTACCAACTTGGGCCGCGGTAGACATAGACAGTGAAGATGATTGGCTTCTAGCAGAATTGTGTTTCACTTACCTGAGAAATGCTTAGTGAAACGACAAAAATAATTTCCAATGCATTGTTTTACAAACACTAAGGCCCTCAACCTAAGTGTCGCGCATTGGGCTCGGCAGATTCGTTCGATTGGGGCCCAACACATATCTCATGGCCTAGAACAAGTGAGCTATTTCTTGGTTCTTCACACGGGCTTCTTTTGGGGTGCCACGCTTCCGCTAGCGATGCTCAAACGACAAACGTGTGTGACCTTGAAAACGACATCCTTGCTTAATTGACATGGAAGCTGGTGGATGATTTTTGTAGACAGGGAAAAATTTCTTCTTAATCGGCGCCCCCCTTCTCCGAGGTGAGCAACGCGCAACAAAGGCACCGTATAACCCACTCCCAGTCCTTCGGCCTCCACTTAAGTACCGTGACATGCTCCAACGTGCTACTGAATCGCTCTCAGGCAGCTACATGTCTTGCAAAACAATTCACTTGGCTCAACTCAAAAATCATAGTCACCCCTGGAAATAACGTGTAGGTCTCTAGCAGGCGGTGCTTTAGAGTAGGCTGCGGGCCGGTGCACTTCACTCAAAGCCGTTATGATTAAGTCCATGGTGAGTCCGGTGCGAGTTCTTCTAATTGGTTCCACCGGACTTCTCGGCACAACACTGTCCTCTGAGCTAAAAAATAGTGGCTTTGAAATCGTAACCGTGTCCAGAAGCGGACCGTCTGATATAAGAGTAGACGTCTCAAATAAGAAATCCCTATTTGATTCACTGTCCGAATCAGTGACGAACTTTCACGTAGTTATAAACCTTGCCGCCCTCACAAGCGTTGAGAGATGTGAAGACCGACCCGACTTAGCCCACAGGGCTAACACGGCTACTGCCGAAAACATTGCCTGCTGGATTAAGGAGCTCTCTCCTAGCACGCATTTCATACAGCTGAGCACCGATCACGTTTATGAAGGTTGCGGCCCACATAAAGAGTCAGACGTTACCCTCGTCAATACGTACGCCCTGACCAAATTTGCCGGTGAATTAGCTGCGAAAATGGTTCCCTCCACGATACTCAGAACAAATTTTGTTGGCGCAAGTGAAGCACCCAGTCGTCGCGGGCTTACCGACTGGCTTTACGACTCGCTGACTCAAGAAGAGCACATTCAAGTCTTGAATGACGTCCTTTTCTCTCCAGTCTCTATTTCAACCCTCTGCTCGGTCATAACCGAGGTGATCAAACAACAGCCAGTTGGAGTCTTCAACTTAGGCTCAAGCGGGGGGATGTCAAAGGCGGATTTCGATTTTGCGTTTGCTGGTCTGGTTGGGCTTCCAACTAAGTACATGTCTCGAGTTGGTGCTAGCACCGCTAAGTTCCTTCGGGCTAGAAGACCACTAGATATGAGGATGGACTCTTCTAAACTCGAAGGGAAGCTGGGAATTAAACTTCCTAGCCTCCTCGACGAAATACGAAAGGTTGCAACGACATATGAGCGGAAGTAGCCCACAGACATTTTCCATAGGCGAAAAAAGAATCGGTTTGGATGAAAAAACCTATTTCATTGCAGACATCGCAGCAAATCACGACGGCGAACTAGGCCGAGCCAGGGACTTGATTTATGCAGCAGCCGAAGCGGGCGCCGACGCTGCCAAGTTCCAGCACTTTCAGGCCAGCACCATTGTCAGTCAGGTCGGATTCGACCTCCTGGGTAAAAAAAATCACACACACCAGTCCGAGTGGAAAAAGTCAGTTTCGGAAATATACGAGGACGCTAGCGTCAAGCTTGAGTGGTCGGAATCCCTTCGTGCTACCTGCCATGAAGCCGGTATAGCGTTTTTTACAACCCCCTACTCGTTCGAACTTGTAGACGTAATGGATGCCTTTGTACCGGCATACAAAATTGGGTCGGGTGACATAACTTGGATTGAACTTATCGAGCACATTGCCTCAAAGGGCAAGCCATATATTTTAGCTACTGGCGCATCAACATTTGATGATGTAGTCCGCGCAGTAGAAGCCTGCACGGTAATTAACCGAGACTTCTGCTTGATGCAGTGCAACACAAATTACACCGGAAATTTAGAGAATTTGAGGTACGTAAATCTCAACGTCCTTAAAACCTATGGGGAAATGTTCCCCGGCGTGCTTCTTGGTCTGAGTGATCACACTCCGGGCCACGCAACGGTTCTAGGAGCCATCACACTAGGAGCTCGAATGATTGAGAAGCATTTCACTGATGACACTTCTCGATCTGGGCCCGACCATAAGTTTTCAATGGATCCGTCCTCTTGGAGTGAAATGATTCTTCGAAGCCGTGAACTTGAGAGCTCCCTTGGAGGAGGAGTAAAGGGGATTGAGCCAAACGAATCAGCCACAAGCATTGTCCAGCGAAGGTCGATAAGAGCTGGACGTAATCTTGAACTGGGTACAACGCTCAGTCGGGAAGACTTAGAAGTCCTCCGACCATGCCCAGAAGGCTCCTTGAACCCCTATGAACTTAACCTCGTGTTGGGTCAAAAATTAAGAACCGAAATGCGACTCGGAGAGCACCTGACATGGAAACACCTCGAATAGCAATTCTGATTCCTGCATTTAACGAAGAAAAAACAATTGCCGACGTGGTTCAAGGAGCGCTGGAGTTTGGAGACGTGTTCGTTTCCAACGATGGCTCGACAGATAAAACAGCTGAGGTCGCTGAAAGAAGTGGCGCCACTATCCTGTCTCAGGGAGACAATCAAGGCTACAATTCCGCACTCAACTTTGGTTACCAATCGCTCCTCAACAAGGGTTACTTGGGCATAGTCACTATCGATGCAGACGGCCAGCATAGCCCTGGTGACCTTCATTTTTTTGTGGAAAGTTTACTCCATGGATTTGATATCGTTGTTGGAATTCGGCCCAAAAAAGCTCGAGTGATGGAGTCCGTGTTTGGGATAATAACAAATTATCTTTGGGGTGTTAAGGATCCACTTTGTGGCATGAAGGCTCACAGCGTCAAGGTCTTACTAGATAAGGAACCTCTTGGAACCTACAACTCGATTGGGACTGAGATTCTCGTGTTTGCCCTGGCCTCAGGGTTTAAAGTAAAGAGCATTCCCATTAGCGGGGGGGAGAGGGACGGAATCCCGAGGTTTGCGGGCAGGCTTAGAGCAAATTTTTTGATATGCATCGCATTGCTAAGCGCCCTAAGGCGTATTCGTCTTTGGCGTGAACCGCGTGAATAACGCAGTACCCCCGGCCCAAGAATCTTGAACCCTTGTAAACCTCATTTTAAGAAGCCGTTCACTTGTGCCGGGCGATGCTTAATCGAAATGGGTCATTTCGAAAGCGCAATTGCTTTGCGCAGCAATCGTTTGTCATCTTCCTCCGCCCGCCACGATAGTGCTCTTGGCAATCGTTAGGACGAAGGGATTACACATGTAGTCTTGAGCCACAGCTTTATTTCATCTTGCGATTCCGTGGGACTGTCTGCCCCCCGGCTAACGCCGTTAATACTGGTCGAACATAAGAGGGCTAAAATGAAAATTATTACAGTTACGGGTAGCCACCCGAGACACCTTTACATGATTAAGTCCCTCAGGCAGGCAGGGCACGATGTGACCAGCGTGGTGATGAAACGAGAAAACCTTCACGCTGGGGGGAGGAATCGAGCCGGGAAACTTGCCAATATGCACTTTGAGATAAGAGAGGCCGTGGAATTACAGACGTTCGGTGACTTGAAACCAATCGATTTTGCAGACATCGAAGTGGATGCGAAGCAGCTAGCAGACACTAACCTTTCTCTATTTCCTGTTGAACTGGCAGCATTCGATTTGGGACTGGTCTTTGGAACCTCGTTGCTTCCAGCTTCCCTTTTACAGACCCTCCCAAAGCTGACATTCAACCTTCATTTAGGAATCTCACCTAGATATCGTGGGGCAGCAACACTTTTTTGGCCCTTTTATATGTTGGAGCCAAATTGGGCCGGATATACGGTTCACAAGTTGACAGACGAGCCAGACGCCGGGGATGTGGTTCTCCGAGGGGCCCCAAAGCTTGAACGAGGTATGCGGATGCACGACGTCGCTGGAGCGGCTACCCATGAGGGGCTGGACGCAATGGTGAAGCTTGCCTCCCATTTAGATTCTGGCTACGATTTGGTTTTCAAAAAACAAATTGCAACTGGTAAAAACTGGCTTCAATCTGATTTCCGCGAACCGCATTTACAAATGATTTATGAAAAGTTCGACGACTCTCTGGTGGACATGTATCTGGACGGGGCCCTCGGTTTCATAAGGCCTCCGATTTTGAAAGGCTTCTAATCACTAAGCCACTGCGCTTCCCTAACTTTTCATTCCGTGCCAACATCCTCAAATTGTCTCTGGCCGCTGCGGCACGCGAATGCCCATCCAGCTCCTTGGTGAGTATTTGCTCAAGATAGGACTTAGGGGTGGAACTAAAACCCTCCACCTATTAAAATTCCACTCCGGTGGCTTTGGGTGCATGACTTTGATAGCAGAGAGGCAATAATGAGTGATGTTGGCACAGACATGATGACTGTCGCTAAGGAACTGTTCCCCCTGAATAGAAGCCTGACGGGGCAGGGAAATATTCAGACCCTGAAAATATTGAGGGCGGTCACAGGAGATCTCGATATTTTGGGCTTCAAAAGTGGCTCACAAGTTTTTGACTGGACAGTTCCACCGGTCTGGGACTGTCGCTTTGGGACGCTTAGAGATCCAGACGGAAAAGTGATATGCGACTACAAACTAAACAACTTGTCGGTTCTTGGCTACTCGGTTGGCATCAAAGCGAAACTTTCCTTGGAAGAACTAATGCCGCACTTGCATTCCCTGCCAAGCCAGCCCAACGCTATTCCTTATGTAACTTCTTATTACGCGCCCAACTGGGGGTTCTGCCTAACGGATTACGAAAAATCCAGGCTTAAAACAGGAACCTACGAGGTCGAAATAGATGCCACATTTGAGAACGGCGAGATGAATTATGGTGAGCTTCTTATTCCAGGTCAACAAAAGACAGAAGTCTTCTTCTCAACATATATCTGTCATCCTTCGATGGCAAATAATGAAATATCTGGGCCAGTTGTAGCCAGCTTTCTTGCCAAATACGTCAAATCGATAGCCAACCGCAGGTACTCTTACAGGTTCGTGTTTCTCCCCGAAACCATAGGCTCGATTGCTTATCTGTCCAGAAACCTAGCGGACATGAAAGAAAAAATGATTGCTGGCTGGGTTTTGACCTGCGTCGGAGATGATCGAGACTTCTCGTTTCTCCCTAGTAGATCCGGTTCCTCCCTGGCGGATTACGTGAGCCGAGACGTCTTCGAGACTCAAGGAATCCTACCGACCGTTTACTCTTGGCTAGAGAGAGGTAGTGATGAAAGACAGTACTGCGCACCTGGCGTGGACCTTCCGGTGGCCTCTGTCATGAGAACAAAATATTGGGAGTACCCCGAATATCACACTAGCCTCGACACTCTTGGCGACGTAGTCACTGAAAGCGGCCTTCAGGGTGCATTGAACTTCTACAAGGGAGTTATTGACTCACTCGAAGACGGTTCACTACCACGAGCCTTGACAATCGGAGAGCCTCAATTAGGCAAAAGAGGGCTTTATAGTCAAATCTCAAAAATCGGATCAGTCGAACCTTCAAAAAATCTTCGTAACGTTTGGAGCTTTTGCGATGGAATGCACACGGTGGGTACTATTGCGCGCAAAACGGAACTATCAATTCAAGAGGTGCGGCAATTTCTAGAGCTGCTTGAAGAACACAAATTAATTTCCACTTAACGCCGCGCATCCACGTCGCCTTTGTTTCCGCGTCTTAGCAAAGCCATGCGTCAGCACTCAACGTGACTCTTTTAAGACTGCTCAAAAGCCAGGCAAGGTCTCGCTACATAACCTGGCGGCAGAAAGCAGTCAAGGAAACCGACATACATGGCCTACCAGCGCTGTCCTCGCGGAAGTCAAACAATGGTGACCTCGTTATCGTCAAATCGGTTGACCTTTATAACTCGGAAGCACAGATATTAGGTGAGAATTTTGACTCAAAATCCCTCTAGGTCGTAGTGTTGGTAATTACCGTACTTGTGAATTTCACGGGATAGAGGTTCCTAAGTTACTATATTGTCTAAAGAGTTAAGTGGTTCTTGGAGGGCTTCAAAGTGTTTTTCCAGTCGACTGCTTCAGACTGAAACAAGCTGAGGGAAAGAAGACCCCCTCATGTCCACTCATCACAACGGGAAAGGCCCTCAGATTGGCCCCAGAAGGCTGAGTGTTTCTCCGCTTGCTTTGCAGTTCTCCTCTAAAGACTTCGATGCCCTTTTTATGGGGGAGCATTAAATAAAGGAGTGGTCGTTAAGTAAAGGTGCTGATACGAGATTTATCTATTTTGATCCGCGGCCAACTTGTGTGATCTAAATCACAGTTAATAAAATAGGTTGTCCTCGACATTTCCCTCAACTAATCGTAGAAACACCAAATGCACTGACGCTAAAAATGGCTCGAAACACTGGAGGGTCCTACAAGGCATTACATTGTTCATAGGTTAACGAGCTAATCGACTATCTGCCCCTTGCAAGATATTTCGATTTATCCAGCACGGTCTCTATGAATACGAACACTCATAGCCAACAAAATTGACAGCAAAACCGTGGAAAAATCGGTCCCTCTATTGAGCGCCATAGCCGGGTATCAAGGAATTTTTTTGAGTCGAAAAGACGTTCATGGCCTGAGCTACGAAGTAACTAGCCCCGATGCCCAATTCGGTCAAAAAGTTACTGCGGACCGCACCCAGTCTTTGCCGACAAGGCTGTTTGCACGTCCTGAATATCTGGATGCTCTTGCCACTGGTCCAACCGAAGCATGAGTCAAAGTCAGAACCGGCCGATATGTGAGGACCTTCTACTTCGTTTGCACTCGCCGCATTTTTGGCTAACGATAGGGTAAAGTGTCAACGGAAGAAACGTTGGCTTTTTGTATCTCTTAGATAGGATTGCATCCCACATGTCGTTAGAAACTCACCTATTTTTTTTTGGACAAACGCACTCAGGTATACCTCGACTTAATAGCAAAAATTAGCCGAGGGGAATCAGGGGCGCGGCTAATAGTCGTTGACGTGAGTTCTTTCGATTATCCGCTTAACCCACCCTGGCGAGTTCCCGGCCTCCTTGGCTCTCGCTCAGCTAAAGTCCGAGCGTTGTTTGATGCCATGAGCGTGGAGTACGTAGACGCCGCTAAAATGCGGCCAACACCAAAAGACTTCACAATCGAAGAATCCCAAAAGATGGGCATAGCGATTAAAAGCACCATTATTAGTAATTACGAAAAAGGCTTAAGACTGCGAAAACGCCCCCGATTAGTTGAACGCTACTTGAATAAGCGGCTTACTTCGCAGTCCCATAAAATATTTTCCCTAGCAACGGAGCTGATTACAGAGTTTTCCGCGAACAAGGTGTTTATAGCAAATGGTCGCTTCGCTGCGCAACATGCGACTTACCTGGCGGCACGACGCGAGGATGCGAAAACTTTCTTCTTCGAAGCCGGCGCCTCTAGTCGGACGCATTACCTTACAGACTATAGGATACAGGACCGAGTCAAGAAGCAAAGCCATGCACTAGAGGTCACTTCGATGCCTCAGGACAGTGAAATACAAGCTCACTCGAACGATGTGTTGGCTAGAACCAAAGGCGACAATATGTATGGCACCTTATGGGGGAAATCGAAAAATGCCTGGAAGGGCCCCAGAGAATCTTTGGCGCTTTTTGCTACAAGCTCTCAGGACGAAATGGCCTCATTAGACCTTAATTGGAATGAGGCCTCTTGGGACAGCCAATATGACGCATTTCAGGCCATCTGGGGGAAGCTGAAGTTACGAAATCTGACTCCAGTGCTCCGAATTCACCCCAATTTGCTAAATAAAAGACCCTCGGCCGCGCACAGGGAAATCAAGGAAATTCGCAAATTCAAAAGCGAAAATCCTGAATTTTATATCGTGTGGCCGGCGAGTTCCGTGAGCACCTACGACCTGATTTCTTACTCCGACGTTGTTGTTACTGAAAATTCAACCGTCGGGGTGGAGGCATCAGCTGAGGGGCTTCCGGTTATCTGCTCCAATTCGTGTCATTACGACATAATCACCGACGTTGTTAAGGTTCACGGACCGGAGGATTTAAACAAAATTGATAACATGTCGAAGACTTCAGATCCCCGGGGAGCCCAGCGCTATATTGCATATACAGAAATGTTATTAGACTCCGTACCGCCAAATGAATTTAGTGTATCGCTATCTAATTTCTCCAAATTTAAGCTGTTGATTCCTTCTCTCATTGACGGTTCTATATTCTCGATAGCCTTCGAGCTTCGATGGAAAATTTATAGGCTTATTATGCTTAAGACTTCCCCGAGGGACTAGAGGCTAACCCGTAGCAAATGAAGGCTAACGAGGAATGGCCTTCTCTTTCGAGCTTCCCTGACCTGTCCTTCAGAAACGGCAATTCGGACAGTAGCTATTTCACGGTTTACAATTTACAAACCTAGCGTTTTTATTTGTTTCAAAGCGGCTCATCAGGTCATGCAGTCAAGCCGCTTTCTAGCAAAATAAATTCTTTTGTCATTCTATAATCATCGCTCACCACGAAGATCTCATTCTTGGTACTCGGTCGGCATTAGGCAGGTTGGGAAATGGGACGTGCTTTCTGTCTGTCATGATGAGTTTCTAATGAAGTTACTGTGAGAGTAGGCCTAGAGGCACTTCCATGCAGGGTAAATCTTTCTGTCATTTCTGCTCTGTTGCCCGGTAAGCCCTCAGTCAAAATCAGTGAAAACCCGAACCGGGAGCGCTCTCCAACTTCACGCTGCGTCTTGACCACGGGAAATTGTTCCTTAGTGACGGCGAAAGTTTTGATGTTTTCTCGTAGGCGGTGGATGATATTTGAACCTTTTTCGACTGCTCACAGGGGATTGCATCTTCGAGTTCTGGAGGTCCTGGATTGTAGCTGGGAAGGACGAAACCAAACAGCGACCCCAAGCTCAACGAAGTTTTCTTTGAGGACCTTGAGCTCCGACAGCCCGATTACTACCTCAATGTTGACACTTCGTCAATGGGCTCGGTCATGGGAGATGTTCTAAAAAAATCTGAGGAGATTTTTCTCAAAGAAAAGCCAGATGCGGTAATGATCCTGGGAGACACCAACTCCTCCGTTGCTGCCATCGTCGCAGAACGAATGCACATTCCCGTCTATCACATGGAGGCAGGAAATCGTTCATTCGATAACAATGTGCCAGAGGAGCTCAACCGTAAGATGGTGGATCATGTCGCGAGCTTTAACTTGCCATACAACGACTATTCGATGCGGAATCTTCTAGCCGAGGGTATTCACCCCAAGTTTGTCCAAAAGACGGGCTCTCCGATCCGTGAGATTTACGAGCACTACAAGGACAAAATTGCCGCCTCAACTACCGTTACAGATCTAGGACTCACGCCTGGAGGATACTTTCTGGTCTCGGTTCATAGGCAGGAAAATGTGGATCTGCCCGAGAGGCTTGAAAAAGTACTCGACTGTCTAGTTGCAGTCCGTGACAATTGGAGTATGCCAGTAATGGTTTCAACCCACCCAAGGACCAGGGTTCGCCTAGAAGCCCTCGACAGAAAAAACCTTGAGGGTATTATTTTTCACGAACCATTCGGCTACCTGGACTACAACAAGCTTCAGCTAAACGCGAAGTGCGTGATATCGGACTCTGGGACGATAAGTGAAGAATCTTCCCTTATGAGTTTTCCTGCGGTGACACTAAGGGATTCCATGGAGAGGCCTGAGGCTCTAGAGGTGGGTCTTTTGGCCGATACGGGTCGTTCCATTTCTCAAGATTATCAGTCTGGCGACTTTTCTCTTGAGGTGATGAAGTTTTGATTTTCTACATGCACCCCCTCCAGGTCCCAGAGGTCTCTTCTCCAGTTGGCCAACCCTGGGCTTATTCCAGGACGAGGGGAGGGCCGTTTTAGAACATCGCTGGAGAACGTGCGAAGTTAAAAATCGCCCCCCAAGTCAAGCATGGAGACCTTCTCATCGCTCGTAATTTTTCGCCCCGAAGTCTTACCGATTATCGAATCCCAGTGCAAAGGGTCTATGCCTCCACCCGGCCTCTTACAAATTAGGTTGTCTGAAGAAAACGAATCGCCCCTTTCAATGTCAATGGCGGCATGGATGCTCCTTCGCGCATTTGCTCGCGCAGACTCCTCGCTAATCAATGGTTTCTTGATAGACGCGGTGCCCAGAAGCTCTAACCTTGTCCCGCACTTAACCAAGAACGAAGACAGCTGAGCCTGAGTCATGGCGTGATAATGATCATTGCCGCCTTCGTCTGGGTTGTCAGTGAAATGCTTTTCCAAAACAATAGCGCCCAAACTAAAAGCCACCTCCAGTGCGCTCAGCGAATCGTCGGCTTTAGTGTGGTCAGAGTAGCCCACCTCCATGGAAGGAAAAGTAGCCTGAAGGCTCGAAATCATTGACAGATTAGCGTTTGCAAGCAGGGTTGGGTAATTAAGGATGCAATGAAGTAGAATAATTTCCGGTGCTCCAGCCTCTTCGAGAATTTCCACCGCTGAAGCAATCTCCCAGAGATGGCTGGCCCCAGTAGAAAGTATTACTGGCAACCCCTTATTCGCAACTTTTCTTAGCAGCGGCAAGTTTGTTAAATCAGCGGAAGCCACTTTAAAAAAGGGCACCAGGTTGGACAGAAAGTCCACCGAGGCAAGGTCGAATGGCGTAGACGCGAAGTCGATGTTGAGGGTTCCGCAAAACGCAGCAAGTGCTTCGTATTCCTCCTGGCCAAACCCGTCGTACTTGCTAAATAATTCGTACTGGGTGGTGGTTGGTTCCTCCGACAAGTCCCAGTAGGACGGCGAGGAACGACTTGCCAGGGTGTCGGCTTTGTATGTTTGGAATTTGGCGCAAGATGCCCCACCGAGCTTTGCAAGTGCAATTTGCCTCTTGGCTCGCTCGAGGTCTCCTCCGTGGTTAACTCCGATCTCCGCGATGACATAAGGCTCCGTCGACCGTGTCGAAAAAAGACTACTCATAATTCTCCTCTTACTCGCCCAGTTTAGAGGCGAAATTTTCCATTAATTGCAGGTTGTTAGTCATGTTGCCGGAGTGGCGCCTATATCTATATAGAGGAATTGGAATGTGACCTACGGCGAACATCGCGTCGAAACGCTTCCTGAATTCTTTATCCTCATGGGCTAAAAAAACTGGGGTTGTATAAACCCACCTTCAACATGTCTTCCTTCCGAAATAAAATCCCACAGCCGATAGGAGTCTGTTCAGATGAAACCATTTCCAAAATTCCTTCATTTTCGTCCACCAAATAGTAATCGCAGGCTGCGGCGTCCATGCCCTCTGCGTGCAATAAGTATTCGGTCAAAAACTGGAGAAAATGCGCATTTACATAGTCGTCAGCATCTACTCGCGCTATGTAGTTTCCACTGGCCGCCATTATTCCGCTATTGAGGGAAGTTGGTAAGCCTACGTTTCCCTCATTGCGTATGACACGAATTGCGCTACCAAATTGACTCAAGGCATATTCAGTAAGGTCAGTAGACCCGTCATCCACCACTATGATTTCGGTCTCTATGGAAGCTTTCTGCCCGATCAGAGACCGTAAACACCTTCCGATGTGATCTTGCCCATTAAACACCGGAACTATTACCGAAATTTTGTCTATCAAACTAGACAGCCTCTAAGGATTCAAGAATAATCTTGCAGTACTTTTCCACCAAAGCGTTGTCCATTTTCAGGGAAATTGGTATACACACCGCTTTCTCAAGGATCGCGCGGGACTCAGGAAAAGAGGATTCGAGTTGTGGGTACTGGCGTTTGAGCTGGCTTATGTGACTCCAGCTACCAGCAAAGTGCCATGTTATCGCTTCTGGCAGAATCTTAGTTCCCAAGCCAGCGTCAATTAGGGCAGCCCTAACCACAAGTGCCAGCTCTTTGGAAGCCACGAAGAAAGTGAAAGCATCTGCAGTTCCGTAGGACTGTGGCGGCTCTTCACGAAATGATATCCCGGGAAGATTTAGTTGCTGACTAAAGAGATTATGCGCTCTCCTCTGAGCTGACACAATTTCATCCAGCTTTGCTAATTGAGCTAGGCCAACGGCACCTTGCATCTCTGTCATTCGGTAATTAAAGCCCGAATTGGAGCGAGAGTCTTCCCACCTGGGCAAGTTCGGATTATTTTCGTGTCCATGGTCATGGTATGCCTTGGCAAAATCAATGACGCTTTTCATTTTTGCTACCACCATGCCACCTTCACCTGTGGTGATTGTTTTTGCGTAGTCAAAACTATATGCACCCGCGTCCCCCATTGTTCCCAAAAAGTCAGCACCCAGCTTTCCCCCGCAGCCCCAAGCGGAATCTTCCAAAACAAGGATGTCAGCTTCTCTGCAAATGCTCAGGATCTCTGGCATGCGAGCAGGTGTGCCCAACATGTGCACCGGAATTACCGCTTTGGTGGCAGAAGTTATCTTTTTTCTCAAATCTTCTGGGTTCATATTTAGAGTCAGGTCTACCTCGGCTATGACTGGCGTCGCGCCGACCTCGACAATCGCCTCCACCGTTGCCACGAAGGTGAAACATTGCGTTATTACTTCGTCTCCGGGTCCCACCCCTAATGCCTTCAACGCTATCTTTAGGGCGCTCGTGCCGGAGGTTACCGCCAAAGCCTCAGGCACCCCTACATGTTTCGAGAACTCTTTCTCAAATTCCAGAACTTTATAAGACCCGTTTCTAAGGGCGTCAAAGCCGTGTCGAAATAAGACCCCTCCATTGGAGAAAATTGAGGCGACCTGCTCACTTTCTTCTTCCCCAATCCATTCGTAACCTGGCATCACATCTCCTTAAGAAGCAGCTGGAATTTCTCGAAAGTAAAGTCGGTCCTCCAATTTTGACCCAAGGCATTCCTTACAGGCAACTCGTGCTTTATCATTTCGGAATACAGTCCGGTTGCGTCAGGCTCAGCATCCCACACTTCATCGAGCGGGGGGACCGTTACACCAAGATTGTCAGCCCAGCCAAAAATACGGCCATGCGTCTCTGGATAATAAGCTTGCAGGCCCCTGAGAGCGACCAAATTTGCAAGACTGTGGGGTGTTTTATACTCGACGCCAATGGCGGCGGAAAGAGGGTGCACGAGTCCGACGAACGAGGAAGTTAGGGCCAATCCGGCAAGATAACTGGCCATCATTAAGCGCTCATGGTTGGACTCACTGCGAGGATCTTGGCTGTCGAAAATGTCCTCCACGATTTTGCGAGCTGACTTGGCGAAGTAATCCGAGAACGAATTGCGATAATGACCGTCCAGAACCTCGACCGCATGAAGGTAGGCGTCCATGGCGTTGAAAAAAAATAAGTTATTGGGCACGGTTCGAATCAAATCCGGGTCAAGAATAACGCAGTCGAATTTTGTGAAATTACTATTTATGCCCAGCTTAAGTCCTGTTTGGGTATTCGTTAGCACTGCTGTTCTCGATGCTTCGGCACCTGTGCCAGAAATAGTTGGGACCGCAATCTTTGTTATTCCGGCGACTGCTGGCTTGTCCCAGCCCTGCATTTCCGACGCATTCTGAGAGTTAGTAAGACAAACCGACACGGCCTTTGCAAGATCCATGGTTATTCCGCCTCCAATTGCGACCATCAACGATGGCAGATTGGGCTTGCAGATATTTTGAATTTCTGAAACCAGCTCATCTACGTAGCCAGTGGATGGCTCTTGCCCTACGTCCATTACAAAAGTGAAGGGTCCAGGAGCCCATGCGGAGTTGGGAATGTTGGCATTAGCAACAAAGGGGTCAAGGAAAAAGATGACCGGCCCTGGGCCCGCCCTAACGCTTTCGATTTGACTATGCAGTCGACTCGAGGATCCTGCTCCAGAGAAAAGGATTGATGGAAATGTGGTTCCACGAAAAGCTTTCGAACATTTATTGAACTCCCAGTCGCTGGCTTTGCCATTAGCCTATAAGTTTAGGTCAAAATGATTTGTCGAAACTTAATTTTCGCGATTGCAGCGAACGGCTCAATCAATAGACATTTTAGGAATAACATCAAATGATTCTGGCAACAATCCAAGCACGAATGACATCGACGAGGCTTCCCGGGAAGGTTCTCGCGGATGTGACAGGGACGCCCATGATCGGATTGCAGATTGCAAGGTTGAGGCGTAGTGAGCGGATTGACGAAATATTGGTTGCTACCAGCCTTAATCCATTAGATGACCCACTGGTGGATTATTGCGAGCGATCTGGGGTGAAGGTCTTTCGAGGGAGTGAGAACGATGTGCTGTCTCGAGTGGCAGGCGCGACGCTTCCATTTGAAGAAGCTTTGCATGTCGAGTGCTTTGGGGACTCACCTCTTATTGACCCGCAAATAATTGACCTAACTATAGAGGCTTTTTTGCAAGCTTCGCATGAGGTTGAGGTGATCACAAACTCCCTGACCACGTCCTATCCTCCTGGAATGGAAACTTCCATCTATTCAGTCAAATCACTTCAAGACTTAAATCAAAGGGTCGCTTCAGAGGACCCGCTCAGGGAACATGTAGGTTTTAATTTCACTCGATTCAAAGAAAAGTTCAGAGTACGAAATCTTCGAGCCCCACAGCATCAGAATTATCCGGAGCTCTACCTAGAGGTGGACACGCCAATAGACCTCGAAGTGGTAAGGGCGATTTGTTCTCACTTCAACAAGATTGGCGCCGGAGTAAATTTTGGAATTGATGAGATTATTCAGTTTGCTCTAAAAAACCCAAGAATTTTGGAAAAAAACCTGCTCGTTGAACGTAGGTGGAGGAAATTTCGAAGTTAGTGCAGGTAGGGTCTCGGATTTTCAGTCTCTGTAACCAGGGTTGGCCCCTGCCTTCGAGTATTTACTCAAAAGACACATTATTTCGCGAACGAATTCGGATTCGGATTGGGATTGGGATTGAAAAATACATTCGGAAAGTCGGGCCCTTTGCATAGACTGCAACCCTGAAGTCTTATTCAGCTTGAAATGAGAAACACTTGTGGCTAGCAGGACATTACTGACGAAAATTATTTGTTCCTCAAACCTTATAGTCCCGAAGAGAGGGGGGTGCTTGGGTCTCTCATTCTTGGGCTTTGGAGATGAGTCTTTTGACAGAACTCGCTACTTCCTTTCCCGCCAAGACTTTATGGAAAGCGCGGTTCATGAGACCATTGAGGGCCCTCCTAGCTCCTATCTAACTCTGGGCAATTCCATAGGTGAGTGGCACGGCAAAACGTCACGCTTGACGGCCCAAATCTATGAAGAACTTGTGCAGGATTATCGGGAATTTGTCTCTCCTAAAACCCCTCTTCAAGCTAGCGCTCGTCAGGTTGAAGTCCTCGTCGGAAACTTGGCCCTGATTCTCGCTCGAAGGCTTGCAAGATCAATAACGCAGCTTAATACCCTCGGTGATGAGATCTCAATCGACCCATCCAGCATTGAATGGTCCATAAATTACCAACTCGAATTACCGAAAACCACCGATGAGTCTTACGGGTTGCTCATGTCCGAAGAGTTCGGGGAACTCATTGACTATTTATCCGTGTGTCACCATTTTGGGCTTGCAAATGAGGTCTTGGTCGGCATGAGTGGATGCCAAGCTGCCCCAGAATCAAGAGCGTCTCAGGTGCGATTGCCCCCCCTCAACCGAGGGTACATGGCCTTGCAGCATTTACTTTCATCGTATGCGTCTAATAATTCGATTTCAATAGTGTCCAGCTACTTAGGCCGGGTTTCAGAGATTTGGCTTAGTTTCATGTTGAAACAGCCTCCCTCTCTCCTTGAAGTTCGGCCCGAGCGGGAATATCGAGCCGCAACGAGAGAGGTTCAGCTTCCCAAGCAAACTACATCTCGGCAAAAAGCTGTATTTCTGCTACGAGTGTTAGCTCCATTTTCCTTAACTGAGGGGGTTGAAGAAACCTTGGAGCATGCTACGTCCATCGGTTTTGCAAGGAGTCCGTCTGTAATTTTTACCTCAAACGCTTTTAGCCGCGATGACGAATTCAAGGCCAGCCTTGCTCGAGCGCTGCCGACTACCAAATATGTTGTTGGGCAGCACGGCAACAATTACGGAGTCTCCAAGCTGACGGAAATTTGCCCAGAGCTAAATGCGTCCGACTCTTTCCTCAGCTGGGGATGGAGCGACGACAAGAAAATTATCCCCTTTGGCCAAATTAAGCCCCTCGTCAAGGGTAGATTTCCAAAGGCTCCGAAAGGAGTGTCTCTGTTTCTAAGAGAAGATTACCGGTTTTTGCTCCAAGCAGATATGCACGAGCCCAACGAACGATATTTTTGGAGCGTAATTGAGCTCTGTCAAGCTCTAAACCAGCTTAAAATCTCAACCAAGCTGAGACTTAAATCAACGGGCTCTGTGAATAGCGCAGGCTACTTGTCCAAGTCGATCGAAGCTATGGAATTTGTGAGTATTGCTGAGGACAAAAAGTCAATGAAACAGCTTGTCTCCTCCGGTATGGCAATAGTTTTTACCTACGACTCCACGGGGATGCTAGAGATGGGGACGGCGGGTATTCCGTTCCTCCTCTTCGCACCAGATGGTCTCGGGCTCGTGCGGCAAGAGTTCCAGGCAAACTACGATGCCCTGAGATCCGCTGGTCTCCTTTCCGAAGACCCCGCCCAGGCGGCACAACTTATCTCGAGTTGGCTTTCTGCGTCTCGAGGACAAAGAAAAATACAACGCGAGGCTATTCAAGATTTCACGAAGGGAATTGCACATAGTCCTAAGCACAAACTTCGCGCGTTGAGGAAAATTCTCAAAAATGCCAACGAACATGTCGTTAACTCAAAACTCGATTGACGGGTGGATAATACTGCCTGCCCCCCCGAGACTCAATGGGTTTGGCATAGGTTAGTGTGCCTGTTGCGACAGCCCCCCATGGTGGACACCGAAGTGCCCCTAAATATTCTTTTAAATCAGAACCGCCGCTGAAAGAGACCGGACGGAAACCACGATTGAGTCTTTAAAAATCGATACACTTCAGTATGCAGTATGCAGTATTCAGTTGTGTAGATTATCCGTACCGTAGAGTAAGTTTCCAGTCGAAAAGGCCTGACTTATGCGCATCGAAGGGTTGACGAATGGTTCACATTCTTGACTGCACCATGCGAGATGGTGGCTATTACAACGATTGGGACTTCTCTCCAGAATTTGCAACAGACTACTTATCACTCATGAGCGAACTTGGGGTGACTCACGTAGAGCTGGGGTTTAGGTTTCTTAAATCCCAAAGTCACTCTGGTCCTTGGGCTTATACCCCCGACTCTCTGGTGGAGATGAACCAGGGCTCGAAACACTTGACCGTCGGAGTTATGGCCAACCTTGGAGAGCTAATTAACGCCCCTGAATCGACTCTCCATAGAATGTTCCCAAAGTCTGCCGTAGTAAGTTTCGTTCGAATCGCATGCCACTTTGAAGAGCTTGAGTATCTACCGAGCTTGGTTCAGTTTCTAGTTCATCAAGGCTTTCAGGTCGGCGTAAATCTCATGCAAGTTTCTGAGAGAACTAAGTCTGAGCTGACCTTTTTCGGAGAATTGCTAAACAGTCTGCCAGTGGACTTCGCCTACGTTGCCGACAGCCTTGGGGCACTTACGCCAGAAGAGACGGACAGAATCTTTAAGGATCTTGGGTCTGCACTAACGGTGCCGTTTGGCATGCACGCTCATGACAACAAAGGGCTTGCTTTGCAGAACACCTTGGCCGCAAAAAACGCGGGCGCCACCATGCTTGATTGCACTTTGGCTGGAATGGGAAGGGGAGCAGGAAATACTCGAACCGAGGATCTCGTCGCAGAGCTCGGTAACCGCGGGGAAATACCGTTCAACCAAGATAGTTTTACTCCCTTGAATGATTTTTTGAACAAGCACATGGTCCCGCTTATGGCCGACCACAAATGGGGCCCAAGTCTGCCATACAGGCTCGCAGCCGATTGGGGAATCCACCCGACATTTGTTCAGGAGCTCCTCAGTGAAAACTCAGATCACCAAGCTGTGATTAGCTCTCTTCAAGCACTCTCCACTCAAGAGTCCAGTCGCTTCAATCCTATGATGTTGGACAGCGGATCTTACAACCAAGTCGAGGAGGACCCTAGGGTCAGCGATAGCTTGTCCTCTGCCGTAGGTAAGGACGTTCTGATCGTAGGAGGAGGCCCAACAGCTTCCCTTCACCAACTTCAAGTACTTCAGCATGCATTGGATAGAGGGGCTACGATTTTGCTATTGAACCTAGCATGGCCCGATCACTCCGGCGCGGCTGGCACTTTCAGGGTGGGTGCCAACCGAATGAGGCTTGGAGTAAATGCGGATAAATTTTGGGGATCGAAAAACCCGACTATTTCTCCTATTTCGCCACCAAGCGACGCACAGGACACGGTGAAAAATTCGGTCTTGCCGATAAAAAGGAGCTCAGGAGAAATCGACTTTAGAGATGGCGCCGCGTTCGTCCCTAACGAACTAACTCTCTCTTACGCGTTGGCACTCGCAATTTATCTTGGGGCTGAGACTGTGTTCTTGGCTGGCATTGACGGCTATGACGACGGGGACGTGAGGAACTCAGAGATCATTGAGTCTGTATCAACCTTCAAGGCTGGGAGACCTAACATCGAATTAGTGTCATTGACCCCGACAAAGCTTCCCGTTGTTATGAGATCTCCATATTGGAGGGGGTGACGGTGAAAATCCCGGTGATTATTCCCGCCCGGATTGGATCGACAAGGTTTCCTGCCAAGCCCCTTGCAAAGATACTAGGCAAACCCATGATTCAGTGGGTCTGCGAACTGTCAGCCAAAGCGGCTGGTCAAGATAATGTCTACGTAGCCACGGATTCAGAAGAAATCGCGTCAGTCGCACGTGCTCTCGGCTACAGGTCCGTTATGACGAGTGCCAACTGCCTGACGGGAACCGACAGGGTTGCGGAGGCCATGAGGAGACTTTCGTTGCCAATGGCAATCAACGTTCAGGGCGATGAGCCTTTGCTTGATCCCGAACTCATCAAAATGGTTGCTGAACGGCTATTGGTGTCAAATGGAACAGTGGTTAATGCGGCCTCAAAGGTCACTGACTCCGAAGAGATGTCGTCGTCCCTACCTAAAATGGTGCTGTCCAAATCCGGACGATTGCTATATGCCAGCAGGGCCCTGATCCCGGGAGCAAAAGACTCAAATGACCTTCTAAGCCAAGCGGTACACAAACAAGTCTGCGTCTATGGCTTCCATTTAGAGTCGTTGAAAGATTTTGGTCCACATGCTGAGAAAAGCCCGCTTGAGCAATTCGAAGACATCGAAATCCTGAGGTTTCTTGAGGCAGATATTCCTGTTAAAATACTGGTATCTGAGTCACTTTCGGTAGCCGTGGATTTTCCCGAGGATATTGCCAAAGTTGAATCCATTCTTACTGGGCTCACTAATGACTGAACGGCACCTATTTCTTGACTTCGACGGAGTTCTAGTCGATTCTAATTCGATCAAGACTGAGGCTTTTTTTGAGTTGGCAATGAAGTTTTTTAGCGCCGAAGCAGCCGCAGCTCTAGTCGATAACCACCAACAAAACCCGGGCAAGTCGCGCTTCACAAAGCTCGCTTGGCTCTTGAGCAAATATCGCCCTAACCAGCCAACCTTGAATCAGGGTGAGCTTGAATCGGAGTTCTCGAGCCTTGTCCTCAAAAAAATTAGAGCGGCGAATAGGACCCCGGAATTAGCATCACTACTTCGCGATTCCAGATACGTGTCCCACATCCTAAGTGCTGCCCCAAGCTTAGAGATCACCGATCTAGTAGAGTCCTTCGGATGGGAAGATGCATTCGAATCTCGAATCCACGGTTCTCCTGAAACCAAGGTCGAGCACTTGAATAGGCTGGAAAAGTTATTGGACTTAGAGAATTCAATTTTTGTTGGTGATGCCTCGACGGACTTTGAAGTGGCGCAACAGTTCGGTATGCCATTCGTTTTCGTTAGCAATTGGTCAGAGTGGGCTCCTAGCGACCCAATCAAATCTAAGTTCGTCGGCACCTGGCCGAGCCTCGAGCAGTTTCTGAGCACACTTCTCGATGGCACAAAATGAAACGAACAGTCATGGTAACGGGCGCCGCGGGCTTTATTGGTTCAAGGGTTTGTGAGGCGTTGGTTGCCGAAGGCCATAGGGTATTCGGCCTCGATGATTTCTCCAAAGGCCTGGAGGCTCGGGTCCCTCAGGGCGTGGAGTTGATCTCGGGAGACGTGAATGTGTTGAATCTAGAAAGTCTGATGGTCGAGCCTGTGGACGCGATTTTTCACTTGGCAGGTCAGTCGAGTGGCGAATACAGCTTTCATCACCCTGTAGAGGATTTGCAGCGCAACTACCAGTCCACGGTTTCCATGGCACAATTTGCTCATTCAACCGGAGTTTAGAAAATTTATTCACGCCAGCTCAATGAGTGTCTACGGAAATGCGCCCGATTCAGAAGCAGGTTCTCTATCAGAAGAACTACCGGCATTCCCCATCTCAAATTATGGAGTTTCTAAGCTCGCGGCGGAAAGTTTTCTGAGGGCCCAAACCCACCTGTCGAGTCTTAGCCTAAGGATGTTCAACGTGTATGGGCCTGGTCAGAATCTGAAACGACTAGACCAAGGAATGGTAAGTATCTTCCTGGCCCAAGCTCTTGCAGAACAAAGCATTGAAGTCAAAGGCAGCAAAGATCGCATAAGGGACTTTGTCTTCATAGATGACGTGGTCGAAGTCTGGTTGCGCACTCTCTACTTTGACTTCGATCGGCATCTGAACCTAAATGTTGGCACTGGCAAAGGCTCGACAGTTGAGTCCTTAGTGCACAAGATAAAGATACTCCGGCCGGGGACGTCAATCACATACTCATCCCCCACTCCAGCGGACCAGCAGACAGCGGTAGCTGACACCGATCTTTTATCCTCGAGCCTCAAAAGGGTCCCGAGCACGTCTCTTGATGATGGGTTAGCTGCTTTTTTAGACTGGGCTCATGACGAGCGTGACCAGCCAGACGGCGCCGCGAGAGAACTGTCTTGAGCGTCGTATCTAATCGAGAACATAAGGTTAGGGATGAGTTCCTTCTAGAGAACTCGGCCCTGAACGGTTCGCTGTATCGCATTTCCCAGGAGTTTCCGGGTGACATAGAGTACCTTTTTGCCCCCTTCCCGTGCCTAGATAACAACATATGGGTCAGCTACCCGCAAATTGAAGAGCTCATAATCGCGCGACTTAACGGCACAGCGTCGATTACATCCCCTTATTCAAAAACCTCGCATTCCGTTTCATGGAGACGCAAGCCCATAGGCGTGATGCTCGAATTGGTTTTTCAATTTGTTTCTAGTCAATTCCGAGTCAGGTCGACTTCCAGCAATAAAAAACGTGAGGTGGAATCTCCGATAGTTGGTTTTACCTACTCTGACTTTGACCCGATAGACCCTCAATTTTTTGAAAACTCCCGCTACTGGGCCGGGCTGGCGGGCTGTTTTGCTGACAACGAGAAGATCACCTGGGTTGGCATGGGCCTAAAGCCGGCCCACAATATTCAGTATTGGCCTTAGACAAAATCCGGAATAGAGAACCTAAAACCGCACGGGCATCCTCAAGGAGCCTGCCGATTTGCCTATAACCATGTCGGACACTAAAGATTGAATTGGGTCCACTACAGACCCACATACAGGCAAGCCTTTTATGCACGCGTAAATAAGTATGACCCAACAGAGTTCCATGGTGTCGAATCGTATTACTCCCGCGCTCTCTCACTGCCGATTATCCCCTCGCTCACTAAAGAGGAGATAGCGTTCGTTCTACAACGCCGTCAACACGCATCTGCGAAACAATAAATCCACATAGACAAGCACAGGCATTTCGAACCGCTGATGTTCTTTGCTTGGCCGCTGCAGAGCTTTCGGACGAATGGCAGTCGGTGTTAAAGCTTGCAAATACGCAGCGAAAGTTTGGGGTGACCACTGAACTTAGGCTTGGGATTGACGGGAAGCACCTCTTATTTCAACCTTCACGAACACCCCTCACCCCACCGGCATTTATGATACGCTTCTGAAAATGAATGAAAGTATTTTCGCGGACTTTTCGGTCGAACCGTCTGAGATTTTAGTGGTGGTAAGCGGCATCCCTGCGCTGGAAACAATACTCCCGATAATCTGGGCCGAGAAACAAAACAACCCCCACCTGAAAGCGAAGGCTGTCTTTATAAGAGAGGGGACACTTACGGGTTTCGGTAAGACGCACCCACTTTTGAGGCTAGCCGAAGAGTTAATGGACGAGATGCTCATACCATTCGGAAGAGGATGGGTCCACTGGAACGGCAGGTCTGAAAACTATAAGCTCGAGCGGCTATTTCGGAGATCTACTCGTCTTACAAGAGGATTAAACGTTTGGTTCTCAGCTTCAGCAGTGGAGGATCTGAGGGCTCTTTTGGGCCCAACCAATCGAAATCACGTGACTATTTTTGATTACGCCTACCTTGAGAGCGATGCCCGATATCAAAGATATTTGAAGGCCTTGTGTGGTCAGTTTGCCCTAGGCGTTAGTCATGCATCGACATTTTCCCACATTCCAAAACCATCGAACTTCATCGAGATCAGGAGAGACGGCTCATTTTTCGCGGAGTGCCTTGGGTCGTTCTCCGCAGTAAATAGAATCGTAATCCACTTTGACTCGATGGAAACGGAGCTAAACTTAAATAATCTTTGCATAAAACTTCCGACTATCGACAGGTTTGATAGCGGTTGGTTAACATACGTGAATGGAGTCTTCCATGAAAAATTAAAGGGCCTTCAGGCCGCCGGGCCAATAGGACTTTTGGTCTCTAGGCCGAGTGCCAAAAATAGGTCAGCAGATTGGCACACCCCTGACCGTGACCTCAGAAGAGAGGCGCTGATCGACATTAGGGTCACGTTCGACAAACTGGGGCTCGTTCCTGTAATTCTTTTACACCCATCAGAGGTCAGGAGCCGCCGAGAGCTGCGTGGCTGGACTGTCATGACCGATATTCACTACTCAGCGATGTTCGGCCTGGCGGAGCACATCGTCACATTTGGCTCCCAGATCGCAGAAGACTCTTGGAGAATGGGGAAGAGGATGATTGAGTACGGGCCCGTGAGGAGAGTTGCATTTGAAAGCGAGTTCCAGAAGAACGGGAAAACGGTAGCTGCCCATTCGCTTTCTGGGCTAACAAAACTTCTTGTGACAAAAAGTAATACATAGATTGGACATAGACTCGCGTTCGAAAGGTCGTTTAATCCTTACCACCAGAACCCGGTGCTTTATAAACCCCCGCTGGCCAACTAGCCCTAGGCACCAAAGGCACGGGTTACTGTCGGAGTAAAAAGGCTCAGCCAGAGACTGTGTGACAAACTGCTAATGCCAAATAGACTAGAAAAAGAAAGGGAGACATGTCCAGCAATGAAGCCCTTTCCTTCTTGGTAACAGGAAGCCGAGGAGTTTTGGGCAAGCAAATTTGCAAAATTTTAAGGGAAAGCCCCCTCAACCACCGGGTCACCACTTTCCCAGGAGACATCAACGATCGGCACTTTGTTCGGAATTTCATGACGTCGAGTCGAAGCTTCACTCACCTAATACATGCGGCTGCCATCGTCCCTACAAGTGCCGTTTCTTCAAATTTGACTCGAGCGTATCAGACGAACGTAATGGGTACCGAAAACATAATCACAGAGTTTCTGACAGCGAATTCGGGCTGTCATGTCAACTACATCTCTTCCAGCCACGTTTACGGCAACAGTCAAAAAGCGATTTTGGAAGTTACACCGCCTGAGCCCTTAGGAAGTTACGGCCGAACCAAGTTGGCTGGGGAGTTTGTCGCCTCTGACGTGACGCTGTCTCTCAAAGGCCAGATCTGTATTCCAAGATTATTCAGCCTGTATTCGGATGAGCAGTTTGGCTCATTCCTCTTGCCTTCGCTCAAAGAGAAGCTGGACGCGTCGGGTCCCGAGAGAAAGGTAGAAATCTTTGGGTGGAACAATATTCGAGATTTTTCTACCGCCGAGTTTCACGCCAGAGCCGTCGCGCATCTCTCATCAAACTCCCTGATTGGGGTGTTCAATGTCGGCTCAGGAAAAGGGCAATCGATTCTTAGTTTTGCCAAAAGCCAATTTCAATTCAATCTAATAAACAAAGATTTAACAATGGACCCATCAGCCACCTCCGTCATCGCTGACACTAGCAAATTACTGTCTACAGGATTTTCCATTGAGTAAAAACAGAGTAACAATCGTGATTCCTACCTTCAACAGGGCCAAGCAGGTTCGACGGGCAATTGACTCGGCCCTCGCTCAGTCTGAGAAATGCGATGTGCTCGTAGTCGACCATGGATCAACGGATGAGACGCTCGAGGTCTTAATCTCTTTTGGAGACAAAGTCACTTATGTCAGGCGTTTCGATGACCGTGGACCAATTTTCTCTTGGTTAGATGGGGTCTTACATTCGGAGACCGAGTTCGTAAAGCTATTGTTCGATGACGACCTGCTCAGTCCTGACTTTGTTGAAAAAGCGATGCGACTGATGAGTGATGAGGTCGGATTTGTGGCCTCGAACGCCTGCGTAATTGAGGATGCGTCAGGAAACGTGGTTGATAGCGAGCTATTCAAATTCCCAGACACTGGAATCTACAAAGTCGCGAGCCTAGTTGGCGAACGAGTTGCTCAGACAATGATTTCGCCATCTTCCATCATCATGCGTCGAGCCGACTTGGTGTCGGGGCTGTACATGGGTCTCCTTCCTTTTCAAACCCAGCACCACCATGGTGCTGGGCCAGACCACTATGTAAAACTCCTCGCCATGCTTCGGTACCCGCGCTTTGGAATTGTGAACGAGACCCTAGTGTCCTTTGGGTTCCATGAGGGGTCAATTACGGTCCAAAGCCAGAAGAGCGCTACCCAGCAACAGAACTTGCAGTCGGTCTATAGAGAGGTTTGGGTCTACTACCAGCAACTAAGAATGATAAAAGTTATGCGCCCGTTGACGATGACTTATGTCCGTCTGGGATCGTGTGTGGGTAAGTTGCTTTCTCGAATAAAAAGACCTGACACAAGCTAAACTTAATGCATGAATTTTGAACAAGATGAGCACGAAAACGTCCCTATTAAACTTGCTGCTGAGACCATTTCGCGTAGCGAACTTGAATCTGCAGCCGAGTGGATGCTTGCAGGGAACCAGTTGACAAAAGGGGCGCAAACTCTCGCTTTTGAGAAAGAGTTTGCTGCCTACATGGGCACCGAACATGCTGTGTTCGTAAATTCGGGTTCGTCGGCTAACCTACTTGTCGCGGCCGCCCTGAAAGAATCAGGACGCTTGAGAAACCTGAAGGTGGTCTGCCCTTCCATCTCATGGGTCACTACAGTAACCCCCTATACGCAGCTAGGTTTTGAGGTTACCCTCTGTGATGCAAGTCCTCTAAGCCTTGGCGTCGATCCCGCAAAATTGCGTGAAATATTCGAACGAGACCACCCTTCGATTCTGGTAATTGTCCATGTTTTGGGTCACCCAAACGACGTAGTGGAGATCCGTAGGCTCTGTGAGGAATTTGACGTGATTCTGTTTGAGGATTCTTGTGAGGCGCTCGGCTCAATCACGGCTCAGGGCCAAAAACTTGGAACGATAGGCTTAGCAGGATCCTTCTCCTTCTATTATGGCCACCATATTTCCACTATCGAAGGGGGGATGGTGGTCACGAGTGACTTCAACCTCTACCAGTTGATGCTATCACTTCGATCCCACGGCTGGTCTCGGGACCTGGACCCAGGGTTTAGGCAAAAGCTGCAGGCGGAAAATCAAGTAGATGATTTCCGCAACCTGTATACGTTTTACTGGCCGGGATTTAATTTTCGCTCCACTGACCTGCAGGCCTTTATAGGAAGAAATCAGCTAAAGCGGATGAACGAAATAGTTGAGATTCGTGCCGCAAACCACGCCAGGTACCAAATGGGGTTGCCGGATTTTTGGACTCAGCATAGTGACGCCTCGGTTCTATCTTCGTTCGCTTTTGGAACTGCAGTCTCTAACCGATCACAGGTTGCAAGCTATCTTGCAAAGCTCGGAGTTGACTCAAGGCCATTGATTTGCGGGAACCTGGCTAGGCATCCATTTTGGTCTCGAGAAAATGAGTACCAAGCGCTTCCAGTCGCTGACTTTATCCATGATTTCGGAATGTACTTACCTAATCATGCAAGTCTAAGCGTTCAAGACGTGGATAGGGTTATAGAACTTTTTTTGAATGTAGCAAAGCCTATCTTTCCTGATGCTCGAGACCCGTCGCTCCAACTCTAATTGCAGCTAGGGGCCTCAGCTTGATCCCCCGCTGGGTTGATAGCGCCGATGCATAAGGCAAGATGCTCTACTAGGAGCTTGTGTGCGACTTCCCCAAGCTCTATTACAGAGGTGGGATTTTTGATGAGCTGTAGAACTGACACGTTAGTGTGCTTGGCAATTACACTTAGGAAGAAGCACTCGGAAAAATCGCTCTTTTCCCGCAGGAAGAAATGAGAAACAAAATCGTACACGGTTAGTCTTTGCTGATCAGCCAAAGGTGGTAATTTATCGATCTCCGAAATTAGGCTTCTGTACTCAGCTTTTGATGACCATAGGTGTGAAAATTTGTAATTCGTCGACCATGCGGAAGCCTCGGATGAAATTGAATTAAAACCCAGGTGAGCTCCCTCGACAACAGCATTCCCATGATGGGAAATCAGAACGTCCGTCTTGGTATCGAAGTTTTGCAGCAAATCAAGGTTGGAAACTGGGTAATCCACCACATTAATATTGGATGGCAAGTTTTCCACGAAGCCGAGCCAGATCTTCTTGTCTAGCGTCTCTCTCTTCGACTCAGTTTCTTCCGAATAAAAATTGGGGTGGGCCTTCAGGTAGACATTAACCCTGTCGCCCAAGCGCTCTAGGGTTTTCAGTGTAAAAGTCAGCCAGTCATAGACGCTTTTGAAACCGTCGAACCCGAAGTCGAGTTGAGCATCCGTAAAGGAGTGTGCGTAAATGATAACCGAGGGCTTTCCATTTTTCTCGCCAATGGGCCTAAGAGGCTCATTCTCCGCGCGGTAATAATAAATCGATGCCCCTGGGTCTTGAAGTCGCCTCTCCATAAACTCGTCAGCCTGAACCATGTTGTCAGGGCTTAGTTCCCGGCCACGAGCTCCTAAGCTCCTCTGAAACTCGCCCTTCGACGCGTAAGACCTGGAAACACAGATGACGTTGTAGGGCTGCATCATCAGGTATACGTCAACATTCTCTCTATTTAGGAAAAAATCAACCCAGATCCCATCTAAATACGCAGTGTCCCCAAGAAAGATGCCCGACAACTTGTTCTTGTTTCTAAGGGCCGAACCGTAAACAAAGATTGCCCTTAAAAGCGATACTTGGTAGCGACAAAAGAAAGTCAGTGGCGTTTCACCTGCTTTCGCATCTCTGAGAACGCTTGCGGTTATGTACTTTCCAAATTCGACGTTCCCAACTTCGAAAATGTAATAAGGCCGTCTACTAAAAAAGTTAAGTGCTCCTGATATGTATGCTGCGAGTACCTTGCACGCCGACCACAAAACATAGATGTCGAATTTTCTATTATTCATCTCCTGGTGGGACACAATTTTGATATTTCTAGATTTTGCGAAGTGAAGTACGGCGGCCTCCGCCAAGAGAGAGTAGACGCCGGTTATGTGCTTGTGCGTCACAAAAATGTTTTGTGCAGAAAGCATGTTTTCTCCTTCACTATGTCTGGGAGTAAGTCCTATTAGTAGTGTACTCTCCTAGGAATTAAGATACACCCTTGGGGGTTCTGACCGCCCTGTGCGCAAGAATAGAACTTGAAAGCGACCAGGCTGAATCGATCGGTTACGTATCCGAGCGAGTGCTCCAAAAAAGTACGGCAAACCGATGGGATGGGCTAGAATTGAAAAATGCGTTTCCATGTTGTAAAGTCAATGAAGATGAGGGGGGGCCGATGACTCTGGTAGGGTCGCCTGCCGCTGAGGTCCAATTAGCCGTGATTGTGCCCACGCTTCAGCGAAGACCGGAGTACTTAGCGCGTGCCTTGGAAAGTGCAATAGACTGCGCGCCCCGCCAGATAGTAGTGATCTCAACACAAAAACCTCTCGACCCTGTTGTGGCAGACCTCTCGAAACGGTGCACCTGGATTGTCTCTTCTTCAAATTTACCGGCTTCCATAAACGAAGCTGTAAGGAAGCTAGACCCTGAGATAACTCACTTTTCATGGATTGGGGACGATGACATGCTGAGCCCCGCCGAGTTCAGGCAGGTGATAGAAAATATCGCTCCCGGATTTCTTCTCATAGCATGGTGCAACTACATTGATGGCCGTGGAAGACGTCTTTGGACCCAGAAACCCACGGCATGGAGACTTTGGCCATTGGTTTTATCGCTAGTTTCTAGCCCTGTGGCCCAACCCTCCACGATTATCTCCAGAAAGGCCTTCGACTCCATCGGTGGCATCGATGCTTCATTTCCGCTCGCTTTCGACCAAGATCTATTAACTAGGCTAATTTCCTCCTTCGGAAGACCGAGGATCGTGCGACAGGCTACATCCAGCTATCGAGTTCATGGAGAAACCCTGTCAGAACAAAACTGGCAACAGCAACTGACCGAAAGTGCAGCTATACGACTGAAGAACGCGCCTGCTCCAATGCGCTGGTTGGTATTTACTATCGATAAGTATAGAGCTTGGGGCAATTCCATTAAGCGCTCAAAAGTGCATTCCGAGGTCGGTTCAAAGGCTGTGTGAAATCGGGGACTCCTACGGGTCGCGAAAAGTGAGCCTAATCCCACATCCGACTTGTTATGAGTTCAAGCAGTTTGTGTATCTCTCCAGAAACTAAATCACCTGAGGTCAATAACATAGTTCTGATGTCCACACTTCTAAGCCAGCATCCCAAAACACGGGTTCTTCCTGTACTCTTGCATCGTTTCGACTGCGGTCCCATTTTTCATAAGTACCAAGTTGACTAAGCCCGCTCCCTGCGGATCGATTATCAGCGAAGCTCCAAGGAATGAAGACATTTGATCCGCGAAGCTCATTTCTTGACAATGTAAGACTCGAAAGCCGAGAGGCTCTAGTTTAACTTCAAGCTCTAGCTCTCCCGCTGGCGACCGACTCGACTTTCTTCTGCAAATGTAAACCATTCCCGATTTCTTACTCGACTTGGCCTGAAATTCAAAGAACGTCCTGCCCGTCCTGGTGTCTTCGGACTGAGGAGTATCGATAATGTCGTTCTTGCCGACAAAGCGCAGAGTCCTTATGACAACCGCGCCTTCGAAGAACGTGGTTGACCACGAGATATAGGCTTGGAAAAATCGCGCACGTATTTTGGTGGGTGTCGGTGGGTCCAAATTTGAATAGCGAGATCCTGCTTCCATGACGTTATGAAACACGGTAAATCCTCGATAAGCCAATGGTGAGATGAGGTCTTAGGCATGAAGACGCCCAATCCTTTTTCCAATATCCTTCGGTTTTCTCAGTCTTCTGTGGCCCATATGGAGAAGCGCTACAGGCCGGCCAAGAGATAGATTCGCGTACAACTTTCTTGTCTTTGACTACGACCCCCGCTTGACCTACTGCAAGGCAGTATTCCATCAGATAGGTGAAGCGGTCGGGTTCTGGTTCGGTGGAGTGCTCGATTGAGCGACATACCTTCAGGTCGACACCAAATAGAGTGATAAATGGTAGCCGTGCTAATTTCTTAGACGCACAGCTGTTCGCCGTAGTGATGCAAAGTCCGATTCTTGGGTTCAAGGTACTCTCCAGTTGAAGGACCCCAATAGTTGATCGTGGAGCCACGCGGCAATTACACGCAATATTGAGGACCAATCGTGTCCCGAAAAGAACGCCCAAGTTACATAACGGTCCCGTTGGGTGAATCGAACGCCTCGAAGTGGCATCGCTTTCTCTGATTCTGAAGCGTTACCCATCTGGTTGTCCAGACTGTGAATTTCGACAAACCGCCTGGTCCGGATGATTTTGGTTGCATTGCCCCTTGGCTTATTGGTCTTTCTCCGCAGTCTAAACAGCCCCTTATCACTCGGTGGATGTTATTTTGCAGGATGTAGACGAACGCTCGAATGGTCCGCCTGACCTTGGAGTCAAGGAGTTGTGCTCGGGTGAACCAGAAGCCTCAGCCTCAGACTCAATGGAGCGAGGACTCTTAGAGTTCTTTCTCAGTCCGCAGGAGAGCGGTTCGCGTGCAACAGCGTTAACGTAGGATCTCAGGTTTACGAGCATTCAAACAAGAAAGACCGATAATCCGAAGAACTGTTCTTCTTGTGACCGTGTTTGACAATATCCACTTAGCTCGATGGCTTGGGGGCTCGAAGACCAGAACATCCACTTTCGTCTCTTTCCAAGTTCGCCCCACAGAAGACTTCACTTGGAGCTCGTAAGATTACTTGCCAATAATGGTCACGCGCGCTATCGACTAGCCCATTAGCCCAACATTTTGCTGCCCCTGCCCTGTTACTCGACAAAGTTATGGAGAACTTACTTCGAGGTTCAATGCCTAGAGCAGCGATTAGGGAGTATGGCCTGGACTTATCCACGCCCTGGAGCTTCAGCACGCTGAATACATTTGCCTTAGAGGCATAGCGAAGGGAAGACCAAAAGGCCTGAGATTAATGGTGACGAATTGGAAAAGCGACATTTTTTGGTTCAGCCGCTTCCCGACGTATAAAGCGAAGCTTGAACAGCTTTTGAGGGCTTCAGGTGTCTATTCTCTCGAGTTCCAGAGAGAAGTCTTGCTCGCAAGAAACCCCCGCTTCACCGGTCGAGCCATGCCGGTTAGCCCGAACGCTGGCTGCGTTCTACACCTTGACTTTAGCATTCCTCGACTCGACTCGTGGAATCGCAAAACAATCACTCTCAAAGGACCTGACGGCTGGGTAGGCAAGGCAAAATATCTCTCGACGCTTTTAAGCAGATGCCTCTGGAACCTCAGGGCTACGAAATTGTCGTCTACTCGGCCAATAGGTCCGTCTCAAAGTGAAGTAATCATTACCTCTATGCTGGAAACCGGCTGAATGAGTGCGGTCCCAGTTCAGCCTTCAACTGTTTGTTGCGACGAATGATCTGACGTTAGTTCAGTAGCTGGGCCCCAGATCGCGGTCCCGATGGTTAAAAAGCAACCAAACTAGGCCTCGGGCTAGTGCAAGACCCGGCCAACTCGGAAAAGAATCTAGAGCCCATGAAGAACCCAGCCAGCGCAAGGGTGTTGAAGTTACGCAGACAAGGCCTTGCTTTTAACTCTGTTTTTCGAGCTTCGGTGCGGAAGCTGAGACACGAGTCAACGATTCGGTGAGGAATAGTGTGCATAGGTGCCTTGGACTGCTGACCCTTATCCGATAGCATCATTCCTATGGCGTCAAAGCAAAGCACACCCAATAGAGTGCTAGCAATTGGCATGGTAAATAGCATTCACTTTGCTCGGTGGCTGAGTGCCACAAAGGGCCTAAATGCCGACATTACAATCTTCCCATCCGGTCCTAATCGAAGGGTCCATCCAGTTATCGGGGAACTTGTTACGAAGGAGAGAAAGCAATTCTCGTTGAGTAAGCTAATGGCTTTTTTATCTCTTCCAATATGGCTCATGGACAGGTTCCTCGGAGGAAGGCTAAGGGCCTTGATCCTTCGTGTCCTCTTACAGATAAGGCCATTCGACATCGTGCACTTTCACGAAATGCAGTCTGGTGGATACCCTCTCACTCTGCTTCCAGCTGACTTGCTATCCCAGTCAAAGGTTTTCTACACCCCATACGGAAGTGACTTATTCTGGTTTCAGAACGATGCTAAACACCTAGCTCAAATTCGTCGGACACTGCGCCTTGTCGACGGTATTTTTCCTGAGTGTGGAAGAGACGGCGAACTCGCTCGCCAATACGGCTTTCAGGGTGAGGTGCTGACAAGCATGCCTGCCGCCGGCACTCTGCAGTTTGATGTTACAGAGCCAGTGCCAGTGTCGAGCCGCACAATCATTACCGTGAAAGGCTATGGAGGGACCTGGGGCAGGGCAATCTATGTTTTACGTGCCCTCGAGACAATTCAGCACCATCTTCTTGGCTTCGAAATTCACCTTACCTCCGTGACAAAAGACGTTGCGAAAGAAATCGGAAGATTGCAGTCGTCCTCCCAGCTGAATCTTGTGCCCCACCCCAAGTTTTCCCTGTCTCCTGAAGAGATGAAGGCCCTCCTTACAGCGTCAAAGTTCCACATAGCCCTCTCGGCGTCGGACGGTTTTCCCGCTAGTCTCATCGAAGCTCTTTTATGTGGGGCGATTCCGATCCAATCCGACACAGCCTGTCTTCCAGATTCTCTCGTTGAAATTTCTCCCAAGAATTTTGTGTCCACTGAAAACTGGGGTCAAATAGGACAGGTCCTGCTTAGCCTTGAAGCGGACCAAAAAAAGCTTCAGCTTCTTTCGACTCACTTCACTGAATGGGCGAAAAATCAAGCCATCGGGGCCGAAGAATTTCGGTCAATTATGTCAAGTTCGTACGGACTCTCTTCTAAGTAATTCAGCGATAGTTTGGCCGCTGTTTCAATATTGTGATTTTGCAATGAGTTGCCGTCTTTCCTAGTATTCAAATAGCTTGCTTCTCTTCAAAAATATCGAGTTACGCATAACTTTGGGGCCACAAATCAGCAAGCTAAGCTGCACACGTGATTGGCGGCGGCCTGGCTGTCTAGAGCTCCTAAGCTCAAGATTTCATTTGGAGCGTCTGATGGTGAGCGTGGCTCAGTACTTATCTCGTCGAGCGTTCGAGCGATTGCTAATGAACATCTGTTGCGCAGGCTGATTCAGAAACTAGGCTCCGGTAGGGCGGTTGCAGACCGCGCATCTTCCCGTGCCACTTGTTGCAACGACAGTGATGTTTGCAACCAAGGGCATTGCAACCCTCCAGACGTAAGAAATATAAAGGAGCTTTCCGAG
>Ga0307983_1000160_pt1 | contig 35954 bp, 41 predicted proteins | sample OrgLakmetagen991_FD_201845 | JGI IMG/M metagenome (GOLD analysis project Ga0307983, IMG submission 201845) | Saline water microbial communities from Organic Lake, Antarctica - #991 | ecosystem: Environmental > Aquatic > Non-marine Saline and Alkaline > Saline | place: Antarctica: Organic Lake...
GAGAACTTTAGGAATTTAGAAGAGTAATGAAGGTACCATCAACTCTGAACACGGTTTTGATTGATTATTACTCAATCTCACCTATCAGGGTGTTCATATGAATTGGACTCCAGTCTGGCCTTGTCAACGTGCAAGGTGGCGTAAGAAAGTAAAGTACGGTATCTACGAGTTTCAAAACCCTGAACTAGACACTCTACCTCTGGAGTCTGTTGTACTAATGCCCGGTGGGTCAGATCATCTCGTAGCAGCCACAGCAGTAGGTCTATTCAAGTCTGGTATCGGAAAGTACTTTGTTCCTTCTGGGTATAACAAACAAACTAATACCATGATTGAGATTCTACTCGAGGCTGGTATACCTAAAGACAATATCATTGATGAACCTAATGCTATCAATACATTCGAGAATGCTAAACTAAGTGCAGACGAATTGTTCGATATGGGAATCTCTCTAGACACTCCTTCTATCTTAGTTAAAAACGGATTTCACTTACCTCGTTGCAACATGAACTATACCAACGCAGGATTCACAGACCTGACTTGGTATCGTATAGACCAACCCGGAACAAACACAGAGAGACTAGAAAGAGAAGTGAGGTCTTGGGCAAGTAATTATCGAATGTGGAAAAACCAAGGAAATTTAAATGGCTAACATCACCCCTACCCTAGTCATTACAGATCCAATCCCCGGAGTAGAAACTCACTTCTGGGAAACGGTCACTGAGTCTGATACCCCACTGGCAAGTAAGTCCGGTGGTCTGTTGCCTCTTGTCAGCACTATCCAAGTTACAGGAACCTTTGGCAGTGCTTCTGTAGCTGTACAAGGCAGTAACGATAATACTGCTTGGGTGTCTTTGAAGGATATCTCAGGCAGTGTTGTAGCTATCACTGCTGCAGGTGGTGCAGAGTTCTCTACTGCTTTCAAGTATATCCGTCCTTTCCCCTCTGGCGGCACCTCTCAAGACCTAGATATCTACATTAACCATAGGTACTAAGTCCTTGTTCCGTAACCCATACCTTCTTATTGCTTCTGTAGTCCTACTCTTTGGAGTCTTAGGTACAGGATACCTTTGGGTTAAAAATAACGCAGAGACCAAAGAAAGACTTCAGACAATAGAAGGTGAGGCTGCTGTAAGAGATAGGGTAATCGAAGGTGTTCGTACTGCCCCTAAGTCTGTTAAAGAAGCACTAGACTATCTAGACAAAAGGAAATGATTTGAAACTCCTAGCCTCTTTTCTTCTTGTAGCCTCACTAAGTGCCTGTGCTACGAAACCACCTCCTGTATCTACAGGTCTATGCCAAGGATTGGTCTTACCTATTGATGACCTAGCAGATCAGATACAAGACCACCAACTTGAAACGCATGAAGATGTAATACTATCAGGAGTTACGGTAATTAAAGGATTTGATGAAGGTTGTAAAGATGACTGATAAACAACAGAAACTACTTGATGCACTATTCACTGATGAAGTAAAAGGAGACCTACGTAAAGCTATGGACGTAGCAGGGTACTCTAAGGCTACACCTGTCTCTGTGGCTACTGCTCCTATTCGTGATAAGATTGCAGACAAAGTAAAAGAGTTTCTAGCAAGTGAAGCTGCTGTTGAAGCTAGTTGGGTAATGCGTTCTGCTTTGAACCCTAAGACACCAGAAGATCTTCTCGGCTTGAGGGAAAGGATTTCTGCTGCTAAAGATCTTATGGACAGAGCAGGGCTTGGTGCTGCACAGAGAGTAGAGGTTGACGCTAAGAACCCCCTCTTTATCCTACCTGCTAAAGACAATGCCTAGCGTAAAGAGTATAGAAAAGATGATGCCTAGTCTAGGTGGAAAGTGGCAACTACCATCACCTCCTAAGACCTACCATAAGGAGTGGGTTAAGATTGTCAGGCCGACAAAGCATCTACCACCATTCGGGTACACTAAAGACCCTAACGACTCAAACATACTAATTCCAATTCCTAAACAACTAGAAGCTCTGGAAATGGCAAAGAAACTACTTAGTACTTATAGTTATGATAATGTAGCTGAATGGGTATCTCAAACAAGTGGTAAAAAAATAAGAGGGTCGAGCCTTCGAAGGAGACTGAGCATTGAATCAAAAGACGCCAAAGAATATCACCAGTACAGATTTTTTCAAGAACGTGCCGAAGAGGCGGGGCGCAAAGCAAAAGAGATTGAAGATAACTTCCTCGGAAAGTACGAAGGTTCCAGCGTCCCCGAATCCTGAGCCTATCGACCTAGAGGGTAGAGACTTAATCTTTAAACCCAATGATGGTCCTCAGAGTAAGTTCCTCTCTGCTACAGAGCAAGAAGTCCTCTACGGTGGTTCCGCTGGTGGTGGTAAGACTTACGCTATGTCTGTTGACCCACTGAGAGATGTAAACAACTCACAGTTCAGAGGTCTACTTCTACGTAGGACAAACGACGAACTAAGAGAGATTAAGGCTGTATCCAAGGCCCTCTATTTTGCATTAGACAAAAGAAATAGGTGGATGGAAAAAGACAGTCAGTGGGTGTTTCCTTCTGGAGCTACTCTTTGGTTGACGTACCTAGACAAAGACGACGACGTACTCAGATATCAGGGTCAGGCTTTTAACTGGATTGGTTTTGACGAACTTACTCAATGGCCTACTCCATACGCTTGGAACTATCTTCGTTCTCGTCTACGAGCTACTACTTCTTCTGGACTAAAGCTTTATCAAAGGGCTACTACAAACCCCGGTGGACCCGGACATAGTTGGGTTAAGAAGACATTTATCGACCCAGCCCCAGTAAACCAATCCTTTCCGGCTACAGATATAGAAACAGGTAAGACTCTCGTATGGCCTGAGAGTAGTGCTAAGGCTGGACAACCCCTATTCAAAAGAAGGTTTATCCCTGCAAGCCTTTATGACAATCCTTACCTAAGTGAAGATGGGGTATACGAAGCTAACCTTCTATCTCTTCCAGAGAGACAAAGAAAACAGCTACTTGAAGGCAACTGGGATGTAGCTGAAGGCGCTGCTTTTACTGAGTGGGATCGTAGGATACATGTTATCGAACCCTTTTATATCCCTAACAACTGGACTAAGTTCAGGGCGTGTGACTATGGGTACAGTTCTTACTCTGCTGTCATCTGGTTTGCAATAGCACCAGATAATCAGCTTGTAGTCTTTAAGGAGCTATACGTATCTAAAGTTACAGCAGAAGACCTTGCTGATATGATTCTTTATGAAGAGAATAAGTCAGGAGAAAGAACAGCTTACGGGGTACTAGACTCTTCTATGTGGCACCAACGAGGTGAACGTGGACCTTCTATGGCAGAGAAGATGATTCAACGTGGCTGCAGGTGGAGACCTTCGGATAGATCTAAAGGATCTAGAATCTCTGGTAAGAACGAAGTACACAGACGACTACAGGTAGATGAGTTCACAGGCAATCCGGGTTTAGTTGTCTTCAGTGATTGTACTAACCTAATTGCACAGTTGCCGTCTATTCCGTTGGACAAAAGAAACCCAGAAGACGTAGACACTAAAGCAGAGGACCATATGTATGACGCGTTGAGGTACGGAGTAATGACTAGACCTAAGTTTAGGCCAAGTAGTTATCTTCCTATCACGTCGTCTTCTCATTATAACCCTGCAGATAAAGTATTTGGATATTAAAGTATGGAAGAAAGAAACCTAGTTCCTATTGAATCGGTAGTTATCGAAGACTCCAGTGCTGATGCTGAACCCTATACCTTAGACGATGCACCTGAAGAAGGTATCGACGAGGAAGTAGGAAACATTGTCAGCTTTGTTGAAGAGAAGTTTGAAGCAGCTAAGACTTCAAAGGAACCAGACGAACAGAGAGCACTCAAAGCTTACCGAAACTACAGAGGTGTCTATGGAAGTGATACTCAGTTTACCTCAACAGAGAAGTCTAAGGTCTTTGTTAAAGTAACCAAGAGCAAAGTTCTTGCTGGTTATGGTCAGACTTGTGATATTCTTTTTGGCAGTGATAAGTTTCCTATTGATGTAATGCCAACACCTATTCCTTCTAATGTAGCTGAGTCGGTTCACTTCAGTACTAATCCTCAGACGCAGGAAGAAGAAGATACTGGAGAGGAAGAGACCAAAGACCCCGGTCTTGACTTAAGTAAACTTGAACCCGGAGAAACAATAAACGACCTCAAGAACAGACTCGGCGCCGTCAAGGAAAGACTTAAGCCTATCATGGGTAAACTTAAGGAAGGCCCCGGAACTACTCCTGAGATGATTACTGTACACCCTGCTCAACGGTCTGCTGACAAGATGAAGAAGCTTATGCATGACCAGCTTGAGGAAACTGGAGCTAGGAAAGCACTTAGGATGACTACCTTTGAAGCCTGTCTCCTAGGTACTGGTATTATCAAAGGCCCTCAGGGTATCGAGAAAGAGTACCCTAATTGGGTTGCAGGTAAAGAAGAAGGTCAGGCTGACTACAGACCGACAAAGAAGTTTATCCCTAAGTACGATCATGTATCCTTCTGGGCAGCTTATCCTGATCCTGATGCTACGTCTATGGATGATGCTGAGTTCTTTATTGAAAGACACAAACTCTCCAAGTCTCAACTCCGTGCACTCAAGAAGCGTCCTACCTTTAGGAAAACTGCTATTGATGCAGCTATTGAATCTGGAGCTAACTACACTCCTCAGTGGTGGGAAAGTCATCTTGAGGAAGAGGATAGCACCAGTGGAGGTATTGACAGGTATGAAGCACTGGAGTTTTGGGGTGTAGTCGATACCGATAGACTTGAAGAAGAAGGTCTGACTATTCCTAAAGAAGTTAAAGATCTGGGCGAAGCAAGCGTAAACGTATGGATCTGTAACGGTAAGGTTCTTCGTCTTATCCTGAACCCACACAAGCCTAGCTACATCCCTTATTTTGTTGTTCCCTACGAACTGAATCCTTATAGCTTTTTTGGTATCGGTATTGCAGAGAACATGTCAGATACTCAGCTATTGATGAATGGCTTCATGCGAATGGCTGTAGACAATGCTGCCCTTGCGGGTAACCTAGTCTTTGAGATTGATAGAGATAACATGGAAGACGGACAAGACTTGTCAATCTATCCGGGTAAAGTCTTTGTTCGTCAAGCAGGTGCACCGGGGCAGGCTCTCTTTGGCACTAAGTTCCCCAACACGGCTAACGAGAATATGCAATTGTTTGATAAGGCTAGACAGCTTTCAGATGAACAAACAGGCATCCCTTCCTTTAGCCACGGTCAAACAGGTGTCACTGGTGTAGGTAGGACTTCTTCTGGTATCTCTATGCTTATGGGAGCAGCTTCTGTAAGTATTAAAACTGTAATCAAGAACATTGATGAGTACCTTCTTGAGCCTATTGGGAAGAGCCTGTTCCAGTTCAACATGCAATTCAACTATGACAAAAACATTAAGGGTGACCTTGAGATCAAAGCCAGAGGAACAGAAAGCTATATCTCTACTGAAGTTAGAAGCCAACGTCTTATGCAATTCTTGCAGACTACAAGTAACCCGCAAGACCAAGCCTTCGCTAGACGTGACTATATCCTTCGTGAGATTGCCAAGAGCCTTGAACTTGATCCTGATAAAGTTGTCAACAACATGGCCGATGCTGCTATCCAAGCTGAGTTCTTGGCTAAGATACAAAAGACTATGGCACCAGAAGCACCACCTAACGCACCACCTGAAGGTCAACCGGGAGCACCAGCACTTCCGAATCCTTCTGATACAGGTGGAAACGGTAACGCTAATATAGGTGTTGGTCAAGTTCCTGTTCAAGGTGAGCAAGGGTTTACTGGAAACCCCAATAGTGCATCTGTAATGCCACAGGGAGCTTAACATGTACCTGAAGAAGATGGTCAACGATCCACAGATCTGGACTTCATTTGAAGAGTATATCCACGAAAGGATGAGAGCTAGGGCTACTTCTTGCATTGTGGCAAAGGAAGAGTTCTCTATCAGGAAACATCAAGGCGCCTATGAAGAACTGTCTAAGCTACTGAAGTTAAAAGAAGAGCTTAACCTAAGAGATAAGAAAGATAAAGATGATCGACCCAAATAGTATTGAACCAGTTGGAGTAGACCCAGTTAGTGGGAATGAAGTACCACCGGGTGCAACAGCAAAAGAGGTACGAGATGATGTTGATGTCAGTGTCTCTGAAGGTGAGTATATCTTCCCGGCTGATGTAGTCCGTTACTACGGTGTAGCTAAGCTTGAGCAGATGAAAGACTCTGCCAAGAAAGGTATTGCTGAAGTGATGGAGAAGCAAGCTGGGAACAAGAACGAGTTTTTCCTTGGTGGTCTATTCGGTGGGAGTAAAGCTGCTAAGGCTGCGTCTAATATTTCTGGTACTCAACCACGTCAACCTGATCCCTTTGACCCTTCTGAGTGGGCACTAGGTAACTTTCTTAGCATGGCCTACCAACCAACCCCACTTCCTGCTGGCGGTGAAGGTACAACTTCTGCTAGATCTGGTGGTAGGGAATACAGAACCTATACTGATCGTAATGGTAGGCTAATCAATGTTGAGTTTATTAACGGAGAACCACAGGGAGATATTCCATATGGGTACTTTCCTCAAGGCCAAGGTAGTTATGCTGACAGTAGAAACCCTAACCGAGAAGAAGGTACTGACAGAAAAGACAACGGGCTTAACAACAACTATGATGAATGGGGTGTTGAAGAGTTTAATGACTTCGCAGATAGAGCAGGTAACCTTGGGTTCCTTGATAAGATACCCGGACTGGGTGGGGGCCTCTTAGGTAACGTAATCAAGAAGGCAGCTACCTCAGGTGTGACTAAGGCTGAAGCTGCTGCAAGACTTAAAGCAACGAGTGAAGAATTGTCTGCAGAAGAAAGGGCAGGTCTTACTGCTGCTGCTGATAGATTGTCTGAACAACTTAAGTCTATGGAAACTGAAACCTCTACAGGTACTACTAAAAGAGGTGGACTCCTAAGCAATATTTTTTCTTCGCCTGCTAGGCCCACAACTACACCAGAAAAGAAAAGCTACTCAAAGGCTGGTAGTAACGCAGCAGAAGAAAGTGCCTATGGAGCTAGGTCAAGGACACCTGCTTCTACCTCAGGACAGTCTTCTTCGTCTTGGATGAGTGCACCTACTGGTAGAGGCCCTCGTGAAAAGACTGGGGATAGCCCCGGATCAAGTGGTCATGGTTCTTCCTCTTCTTCTAGCGGTGGAAGGTCTTCTTATAGTGGAGGCTCTTCTTCATTCTCAGGAGGTAGAGCTAAAAGTAGTGGAGGCAAATCTTACAGTGAAGGTAGCTCGGGATCTTCTGGTGGAAGGTCTAAGAGTTCAGGCGGAAAGTCTGGTAGCTCTGGTAGCTCTGGGAGTTCCAGTGGAACTGGTGGACAAACCTCTGGAGGAAGTGGACGTAGTGGACAACAGATGAGTAAAGGTGGACTTGTTACAAAACGAAAGAAGTAGACTAACTACAACGATAATGGCCTACCCGGTATACCCGGCCCCAACATAAGGAAACAAAATGGCTAGAACTTTTATGCAATCGTCTAACTCTAAATCCCCTGAAGAAGAAGAAATGGAGATTAGAGAACTTGAAGAAGAAAATCGAAAGCAAGCTCAAGAGACTCAAGAAGAGGAAACCCACCCGAGAGAAACCGAAGATCTTTCTGCAGAAGAAAAGAGTTGGAAGAAACGGTATGGTGACCTGAGGACTCTTACTAATAGTAAAGACTCTGAACTGAAAGAGCTTAAGGATAAGGTAGACCAACTCACTAATCGAATTGACGAAGGACCACGAGATATCCTTCCTCCTGCTAAAGATGAAGACATCGACGCATGGCAAGCTAAGTATCCTGAGGTAGCTTCGATTATTAACACGATTGCTACAAGAAAAGCTGAAGAAAAGTTCTCCCGTCATGAGAACGACATCAAGACTCTACAAGAAGATAGAGCATCTGTTAAACGAGAACGTGATCTAGCTGCAATCAAAGAGGCACACCCGGACTTTGATGGTATCCAAGCTGATGATTCATTCCACGATTGGGTAGACGAACAAGCACAGTGGGTAAAAAAGGGTCTCTTTGAGAATGGGGATGACCCTGCTTCTGTTATCTCTATCCTCGATTTGTATAAAGCAAAGAATGGTGGAGAAGCCAAAGCTGCAAGCAAGAAAGCAAAAGAAGCTGTGACACGAGTTAATGCTAAGACTAAGTCTGAGCCTTCGTCCAGTGGTACAGGTAAGTCTTTCTCTGAGAGTCAGGTAGAGGCTATGTCTATTCAAGACTACGAAAAGAATGAAGACGCTATCCTAGAGGCACAACGTAGTGGTAACTTTAACTATGATATCTCTGGTGGTGTACGTTAATAGGGGTTGACAAATAGAAACCTCTGACTATAACTAATACAAACAAGACCTAAGTCTCATTGACTGAACTACCTTAGGTCTTACTTCATTGGTGTGCAGGTGATCCTGCCTTTGGTCTCCAAAACCAAAAGTCTAGGTTTGATTCCTAGCACCTTTGCCAATTCTACCCAACTAAAGAAATACTACAGGACTACCTGTATCATTAGGCCGGTTATTGCAATACCCTACCCTAATACGAGCAGCCTCCAAGTACGTTTGACTTAGTTCTAATAAGCCAATAGGAGAAATATAAATGGCTTTTCAAACCGCTGCTGGTTATGGTAACCTGCCGAACGGTAATTTCTCTCCGACGATCTTCTCGAAGAAAGCCCAGATGGCCTTCCGTAAGAAGTCGCTTGCAAAAGAACTGACTTCCAACGAATACTTCGGTGAGATCAGTAACTTCGGAGACACTGTTCGTATTATTAAAGAACCCGATATCACTGTCGGTAACTATGCGCGAGGCAAAAAGGTTGTCCCGCAAGATCTCGATGACGGCGACTTCAGCCTTACCATCGACAAAGCTAATGACTTTTCGTTCCGTGTCGATGACATTGAAGAGAAGCATTCGCATGTTACTTGGATGAGCCTTGCCTCTGATCGTGCATCGTACAAGATGTCTGACCAGATGGACATGGAAGTACTCGGCTATATGGCTGGCTTTAAACAGTCAGCTACTGGTCTTGTTGCAGACACAGTAAACGATCAAGTCAGTGGCTCTGTTGCTGTTGATGGTGCGGGTACTGACGAACTCCTGTCGAGCATGAAGCTCAACAAAGGTAAGTTCACCAACATCACTACATCTTCTGCTGCTGACCACTCGATTCCGCTCGGTGTACGTCTGCCCGGTGCTACTGCTAACCCGACTGCATTTGCTACTTGTATGATGGTAGTAAACCGTATGGGCCGTCAACTCGACTTGCAGAATGTTCCTAAAGAAGGTCGTTTCTTGGTTGTCGATCCTGTTTTCGAAGAAATTCTTCGTGATGAAGACTCTCGGTTCCACAACGCAGACTATGGCCCGAACGGTTCTCTTCGTACTGGTGACGTTCCACTGATGATTTCTGGATTCAAGATGTACTGCTCGAATAACCTGCCTTCGGTTGGTACCGGCGCAGTTACTTCTGGCACTGCTAACCAGAATGCCAACTACGGCGTCATTGTTGCTAGTCATAGTAGTGCTGTAGCTACTGCACAACAGATCAACAAGGTAGAGAAGTTCCGTGACCCGGATAGCTTTGCTGATATTGTTCGTGGCATGAACCTCTATGGTCGTAAGATTCTACGTCCTGAGTCGATTGTCACTGCTAAGTATAACGTGGCATAAGGGGTATAACAAATGGCTACTTATGATCTGACTGATAGATCCGACAATGCATTTACGAATGCAAGTTCTATCGCTGAGTACCCTTCGGAATACCAAACCCCTAAGGTACGCACACTACAAGCCTACTTGGACATGGAAGCTCTTATCAAACGTGGTCTCACTGTAGGCGCTGCTGATGTCTTCCAACTGCTTGAAATCCCTGCGAACGTAATTGTTCTTGTTGCAGGTTCTCAGGTAGTTAAAGTCTTCGATGGTACGAGTCCGACTGTAGACATCGACTTTGCTGCTGGTGATGATATTATAGATGGTGGTGATGTCACTGCCCTTGGCTTCTTGGCTGCGGGTACTAACGGAACTAGTGGTACGACTATCGTTGCTTCTGCAGGCAAAAACTATACTGACTACATCGCGACTACCGATACAATCGACGTTAAGCTGATTGCCGGTTCTTCAGATGTGACTGAAGGTATTCTTCGTGTCTATGCTACGGTCATAGACTTGAGCGAAAGAGCCGCTAGTCGTCCGGTTGAGGCTCCACGAGATCAGCTTGCTTAACCATTAATACTGACTAAAGGTGGGGCGGCATCATTAACTTGGTGTCGCCTTTTTTAAATTTAATAATGAGAACACTTACTTTTCTTAAACAGTACTGGGGTATTATAGTATCTCTTTTTAGTATTGTATCCACCGTTCTTTCTATTTTCTTTGCAGGTGTTTGGTTCCTGTTCTCAGGGTACTTGATAGAGCATAGTCGAGAAGTACTAGGTATCACAGAGATAAGAGAGTTTATCGGAGCTAACAAAATATCGTTCCAGCCTCCCGGCCAGTCTTACGTAAAAGAACCAGTCAGAGTAGGGGACGACTTAGTTCTTGTGTTTACTTCTATGAGGACTTCTCTTGGCAGAGGTTGCAGATACCTTAAAACTATTCCACTCTTCACAGGATCTACTGGTATTGTTTACAGCGGATCTTTTGTAGGGCCGGGTAGGCAGGTCGGACCAGAGTTAAGGCGTACAGAACTTACGATAAGTATTCCTGTTGGACTTTTACCCGGCAGAACTGTACTGGAACTTGAGCTACATTATACTTGTACAGACATAAACGGCAGTGAACAGTTTGTTTCTGAACTAACTAAACCTATGATTTTCTCTTTGCTTGAAAGGCAGAAATAATGGCATATGATTACCTTGGGTTAGTGAACGATGTATGTGTCAGACTAGGCGAAACGAAGATTACATCTGGTGCCTTTGCTTCTGCTATCAGTGTACACGACACAATTAAGGAAGCTGTTAACTCTTCTATTCGTCATATAAATCAAAGCGACTTTATGTGGCCTGATAACTTTTCTTTGCAGAACCAAGTGCTTACTGCTGGGACTATGCGTTACCCCTATCCTGCTACTGCTAAATGGGTAGACTTCAATACCTTTAGACTAAGACGGAATGCTTCTTTCAACAACGAAACTATTAAACTAAGACAGCTTGATTACGAAGAGTACCTAGAAGGCAGTGTAGATGATGAGTACAATACAGCAGACACAGGTATCAGGTCTTTACCTTCTTTTATAATCAGAGCACCTAGTAGAGAGTTTCTTATCTGGCCTTCACCTGATGAAGCATACACTATCGACTTTGAGACTTACCTACTGACTGTTGACCTATCTGCTTTCGATGATGCTCCTGTATTATCTGAACAGTTTAGAAAAACTATCATAGACGGTGCAATGTACTATATGTACCTTTGGAATAGTAATCACGAAGCTGCAGACAAAATCTCTAAAAGGTTTGAAGAAGGTTACAAAGCCCTTAAAGGTTTGAACATAAACAGATACGAGTATATGAGAGATACCAGAGTTCGAGAGACTAATGGCTTCTCTAGGGTGTTAAGGATATCAGATAGCTAATGATTAGTGAATGGAAAACAGCAGCAATAGACTTCAGAGGAGGAATGAACACCTCTAAAACTGACCTATCTTTAGGTGAAGAGATACCGGGTGGCGCCAGAAATCTGGAGAACCTAGAGCCTTCTACTTTCGGTGGGTATGCATGTATGGAAGGATTTAGAGCTTATGGAGGCCGGATCCCTATCTACGGTTTGCCCCGAGTTACTGTCTCTGGTCAGTCTGGTACTTCTCTTATCATAGGTAACTTACATGAGGCACCTACCGCAGGAGATACCTTTACTATTGCAGGAGTTGCAGGTACATACACGATCTCATCTCTTGTGTACTCTCCAAGTGGAAGGTACGCTACCCTAACTCTTACTACATCCCTAGACTCTAGCCCATCAGATAAAGCTCTGATTACTTTTACTAGTGGTACTAGTATAGTGCAGGGTGTTAGCTTTTTTAATGGTAAGGTGTACGTAGTTAGTGGTGGAGTAATCTTATCAAGTACTGGTGGTGCGTGGGGTTTAGTAAACATACCTACCTACGGTACAGTTCTAGTAAAAGGCTCCGGTCAGTCTGGTACTACCTTAGTTATTGATGGCATTGATGATGATGCCTACAAACCTTCACAAGGCGATGCATTTACTATTGCTGGTATCGAAGGTATCTACAACGTAACAGCAGCAGGACTTTCTTCCGCTGGAGAACAAACTATTTTAATTTACCCATCTCTTCAATCGAGTCCTACCGATAATGCAGCAGTAACCTTCCTAAGCTCATCCTTTTTTGATGCCACTAAAAGCACTTTTGTTAAGTACAACTTTGATGGAACAGTACGTCTTCTTGTTACTCATTCTTCCTATAGTCCGGGTGTTATCGGTAAGGATGGTTCTTATTCGTCTATACTAGACCTCGCAGCAAGATCTGCTAACGATGCTAAAGATTACAAAGACCATATGTTTTTTGCTCAAAATGATCTGCTTAATTTCTCAGTTCCTTTTGACGAAACAAACTTTGATACTGCATCAGGTGCAGGGGCCTTCAGGTTTCCCGGTGTTATTACTGGTCTTGCTGTCTTCAGGAATGATCTAATTGTCTTTACCTCAGACACTACACACAGAGTCACTGGTACTAGCTCGGCTGACTTTGCTATAACCAGTATCAGCGGACAGACTGGATGTATTTCAAAAGACACTGTTAAAGAGGTCAGCGGAGACTTGATGTACCTACGTCAAGATGGTCTTTCTTTTCTGGGGGCTACTGAAAGAAACAATGACTTTACTCTGGCGAATCCTTCTGCTCCTATTCAAAAAGATTTGGTGTCAAGACTCGGCTTGGATAACACACCTAACTACTGTGCTGTTGTTTCCAGACAAAAGAATACTTACCGACTATTCAGGTACTTGTCTGGAGAGGCTAATGCAGACGCCTTTAGTGCTGTTGGTACTCAACTTAAACCACAGGACCCGGAGTCTTTCGTCTGGGGATTAGGTAAGGGAGTAAATGCTTTCCGTGCTAACTCTGGTGTTGATGGAACCACTGAAAGGACTTTCTTTACGTTAGATGATAACTATGTCTACGAGATAAGAAAAGGTAGATATAACTATGAGTATACCTCAGGTGTAGTTGCGATTGCAAAGAAACTCTATACCCCTTTCTTTTCGTTTGGACTACCTAGACGCAGAAAGTACATCAGAAGAGTTACTCTTATCGGAAGAGAAGTAGAATACAACAGCCTAAACATCACCTGTACTCCAGTTTACGATCTAGGGAATACTAACATTATACAACCTGCTGCAATAACAGGTGCAGTATCTACGTTTAACGACAGGTTTGAGATAGTGTTTAATACGACTGGCTCTGGGTTTAATGTTTCTTTTGAGTTTGACATCTCAAGCTCGGGGGGAGTCTTAGACTTTGATACGCTTCTTGTCGAGTATACAGAAGAAGAAAGAAGATAATGGCAAAGTTTACTAACTTCGGACCAGACAATATGCCTAAAAAGTCTCCTCCTGCTAAAAAGAAAAAGCCTATGCCTGTCTCTAATCCAAATCCGGGGGGAGGTGAAAAGACGACTGCTCCGATGGCACCTACTCCAACTGGTATGTCTAGCTATGCTGATAGTGGTGGTGTCCCTTCCACGAACTATGGCACTGGTACTACTCCAACTGGTGTGTCTGGCTATGCTGATAGTGGTGGTGTCCCTTCCACGAACTATGGCACTGGTACTACTCCAACTGGTGTGTCTGGCTATGCTGATACGGGCAGTACTTCCACTGAATCAGGAAGCCTTCCCTTGCCTTCACCTAATCCAAATCCGGGTGATGGTACCAACAAGAAGAATCCTTACCCTATCTCTGAAGTACTTCCGGGTGATGGTACACCTAAACCGGGTATTCCAACTGGAGACGAAGTAGGTGGAACAAACACTGGTGGTGGAAAGAAAGTCTGGTCCCCTCTTTTACAGAAGTGGTTCTACGAAGAAAACGGTGTAGATGCTGCAACTCGAAGGGCTAGGCAAGAAGCTGGGTACCTAGAGAACAGTAAAGGTAAGCAGGCTAAGGGTACTCTTGATCTAGTAACTGGAGCTTTGAGTGATCCATCTAAGATTGTCGAAAGAGCCGGTGTTCGTAAGATAGCTGATAATGCAAACAGCAATCAATTTGTTGACCCTAGTCTAGCTAATGTAGATGGCACTAACCCTCTTGGTAGTAACTCAGCAGGTCTTTCTACTGCTAGTTCTGCTAATGCTTTCGAGGTTGCTAAAGTTGATCCTAAGAAAGCTATGGAAGACCTCAAGGCTAGTCTTGAGCAGTTTAGGGGTCCAGACGGGAAAGTAAGTAAAGACTCTTTGATTCAGGCGATAACTAAAGACCCAGCTACTTTGGCTGCTCTTGGTCTCGATGTCTCTCAGATTCAAGAGCCTGTTACTATTGATGCTCCAGATCCCCGTGTACTTAACTCTGCAGAGATGATTTCTGGTGCTGCTGTAAACTGGGCTAAGGTAGAGGCTAAGGCTCAAGTAGAGGCTGCTACTGCAAACCCCAGCAAAAAAGCTACTGTTGCTGGACAACTAGAAAACTTGATGGCAGACTTCAACGGTAAGAACCCCCCACCTTGGGCTGCGGGTGCTATCCGAAATGCTAATGCACAACTTCAAGCCAGAGGTATTGGAGCTTCCAGTATTGCTGGTCAAGCCGTACTGCAAGCAGCTATGGAGTCTGCTCTACCTATTGCTTCTGCTGATGCACAAACATACGCTAGGTTTGAGCTAGAAAACCTGAGCAATAAGCAAGCTGCTGCTATGCTCCAAGCTGAGCAAAGAGCTTCGTTTCTTGGTATGGAGTTTGACCAAGAGTTCCAATCTAAAGTAGCTAACGCTGCTAGAGTATCTGATATTGCAAACATGAACTTCACTGCTGAACAGCAGGTTGCTCTAGAAAACGCAAGGCTTGCTCAAACAGTTGATCTATCTAACCTGAATGCAGTTAACGCTAAGGTAATGGCTGATGCTGCTGCTATGTCTCAAATGGATATGGCTAACCTGAGTAGTATGCAGCAGGCCTCTGTTGGAAATGCTCAGGCCTTTTTGTCGATGGATTTCAAGAACCTAGACAACAAGCAACAGAATGCACTGTTCACGCAACAGGCTTACAACAACCAGATACTTACAGACCAAGCTGCTGAGAATGCTGCTAAGCAGATAAATGCTGGTAGCGAAAACCAAGTCAATACCTTTATGGCTAACTTGGTGACTCAGACAAACCAGTTCAATTCTGCTCAAAGCAATGCTATGAGTCAGTACAACACCAGTGAAATGAATGCTATGGATAAGTTCAACACTCAAGTTGAAAACCAGAAGCAACAGTTTGAGGCTACGATGGGTCTTGAGATTTCCCAGTCGAATGCCAAGTGGCGTAGAGATATTGCTGTAACAGATGCCAATGCAGAAAACATCTCTAACATGGAGTTTGCAAGAACTGCTAATGGAATCACTCAACAGACTTTGGATAACCTGTGGCAGAGAGAAAGAGACCTCATGTCATTTGCTTTCTCTGCAGCAGAGGGATACGAAGACAGGAACCTTCAGCTTCTACTTGCTGATAAACAGATCGGCGCAGAAGAGTCTTCCAAGAATAAGGAAGGTATAGGTTATCTTGTAGGTAGCCTTCTCTTTGGCTAGAGAATATAATGGTAGGTAACAATGGACTATAAAAAGAATTATAAAAAACAATCAGAGTTGGCAGACAAGCTCATTGCAAAGATGGAGGCTAAGTCTCCTGACAAGAAACTTCCTGATTCTTTTGTTTCCAGAAAAGAAAAGGCAGAGGTACTTAAAGATAAGCCAGTCTTCGATGCTGCTAAGTACATGGCAGAGTTGCGTGTTGAAGCAAGGGTTACTGAACAGCTTAATGATTCTGAAGAAGATGAAGACAAAGAAGAGGATGATGACTAGTGTTAGACCCAGCATTTAACAAACCTATTCCGGGTTCATCTCTTACAAACAAAGAAAAAGGTTTTGCCTTTGAACGTCCTCCTGCTATTACTAATGCAGACGAAGCAGTGATGATGCATATCGAAAGACTGTCTGAAGAAGAGATGGTCAACGGTATGATCGACGTATTGGATGCTGGGGTAGACATTGTAACCTTGACTAAGGGTATTCTTCGCTCTGCTGTAGCAGAAGGTGTGCATAGTATTGACATCAGCCTTATGATCGCTCCTGTTATCCATGAACTTATCAAGACTACTGCTATTCAAGCTGGTGTAGACTACGAAGAAGGTTTCGACAACCCTGACAAAGACAGGAAAAGATCTCATATGCGTGTCATGCAAGAAGTGGAAAACACTTTGGCTAAACGAAAGTTCCGTCCTGAGAAAGACCAGACAGAGGAGGCTATGTCTGACCCTATGTCTGAGTCTAAAGAACAGCCTTCTCAGCCTGAGCCTGTAGCTGAGCCTATGGAACAACCACCGGGATTTATGTCCCCACGTCCAGCGCCTAAAGGAGAAATGTAATGTCTTTTTTTGCAGGCATGGCTAGAGCCAAACAAGATGCAGACGAAAGAAACCACGACAAAGAGATGCTCGATATCCAGTTCCAGCAAAAGCTTGAATTGCAAAGGAGAGAGCACGCTCATGCCAGAGGTATGGCTGCAGCTAAAGCTAGAAGTAGCCGAGGCGGTGGTAGTAGAGGCGGTGGTAGTCGAGGCGGTGGTAGTAGTCTGTCTAAAGATGAAAAGAAAAGAGTTGAGGCTATCTTAGCCCTACAAGGGGCAGGGGTATCTGACAGCAATCTAGCTGCTATTGATTATACTGGCCAATCAGAAAAACTAGCAAAAACAGTAAAGGACTCAGATGATTCTGTAGCTCTTGTTGCGGCTCTTAACAAAAAAGTTACTGAACAAGTTGAAACACATAGAGCCGGAGATGTGAATGGTGCTGTAGCTCGTGTAACTGATAACCTAGATAAGATGGGTTCAGATGCTTTTGTTGAAGGTGTGGCATCTGGGGTAGACTTCGAAAGACCTATCACTGAAGAAGAGTCTACTTTCGATAACGAAGCTTACAACCCGATGATACCAATGGACGAAGGTAGAGGTATCCCTGATACTCCTTACCCAACAACGCTAGATCTGAATGCTAGGATTGCAAGTAGGATTGAGTCTAGTTCTATGTCTGATGATATAAAGGAAGAAGTAGCCCCTCTTTTCCCAGATGTAATAACATACAACAAAGACGGATTTGGAATAGGCTATACCTTTGATAATACTGAGATGGCTAAGCTTTTTGGTCAAACTACAGACAGGTTGACTAACATTGCGATTGACAGATTCGAGAGTGGTGAGTCCTTCAACAACGCAAGTAATAGTGTGATGGAGGACTTCTACGCTCTGTATGAAGCTGGTGGTGGAGAAGCCGGTCTACCCTCTATGCCTGAGAGAGTTAATATTCTCCAAGAGTATGGTGTTATCGTTAGCCCTGATGAAGACAGTGGGTATGTCGTTGCTTCTACTGGTGAATCTTTTATCCCCGGACAAACAGTAAGGGGAGACGATCCTTTCCTGACAGTAAGTGGAGACGATTCTTTCCTGAATGCTGAGTCTAGTGTAACTCCTCCTGCAACAGTAACTCCTGTTGAACCTGTTGAAGCAGTCACACCTGAGGTTAAAGGTACACCTGAGGTTGTTGTTCCAAGTATTCCTCCGTCTAATGCACAACCGGGTGGAGACTTTACCGGTACAGGTATGGCTACTGTTGTTGACCCCGGTATAGGTTACACGTCACCTACTGATGGTCGTATCTGGACTAACGAGGGTTGGTTCAATGATCCAAGCTTTGAGCCTGACATTGAAGACTCTGCTTCTTCAGTGGGTCTACCACCAAGTCCTCCTCCTATGCCTGCAAGTGGTCTAGAACCTGAACCACAGGTTACTGTCAATGCACCTCCCGGTGTAGTTGTTCCAACAGTAGCTGCAGCCCCATCACCTGTAGTCGGTACTCCTGCACCTGTAGTACCTGCAGCACCTGTTCAACCTGAGCCTGTTGCTGATCCTTTGAATATATCTGAGGTTTACATGATAGACCCTTCTGACCCAGAATCTGTTCTTAATATGAAGTCAGATACTTTGGGTCTTTACTGGGATGGGCAAGCAATGTCCTACTGGAGACGAGGAGATAACGGATTAGAGGAAATAGACTTCAATCCTTCTATTGTTGACTCAAGTAGTCCAGAAAGCACTAACGATGTGCCTATTGGTGAGTATGCCCTTGGAGTAAATGATGGAGAACTGTACAGGAGAGGCTCGATGGGTCTGGTCTCTGTTCCGATCAGGAAGACACCTCTACCAGTACCAGCAGATCCTGCAGTAACTGTTGGTAGTGAAGGTAGAACCAGTACAAGAAACCTCTATAGCTCTACTGCAACACCACTGGCTGGAGACCCTTGGTGGGATGATGGTCTGCTAGACGTAGCTAAGCCTGCTGTTGATGCAGTAAGACCTTTGATTACAGGAAGACCGACAGTCGGTAGTAGCGGTAGACCTAGAGGTGACTATACACCTGTAGAGTCAGACCCTTGGTATAAAGCACCTGATGCACCTATCAAGCCTAGAGTACCTATTTTTGATCCTTCAAAGAGATAATAAATAATGGCAGATATGAAGTACCTGATGAACCCAAGAGAGTTGCCTACTACGACAGCTTTCGAGGATAGTAGAATTGAAGAAGACCCATTGGAGGATCTTCCTTATCAACCTGTCTCTGGTGCAAGCCCTACTCCATCTAGTCTTGTAGAACCTAGACGGGCTGACAAAATTGATGTTAGTTTTGCTAACGAACCAGAAGTAGGTAAACCATTAAGAGATAGGATACCTGCCCCTGCACCAGCCTCTAAGCCTTTTGTCAGACCTAGAGGGGGTACCCTACCAGAGGAAGAGAGAAGCCCTGTTCCTGTTGAGGAGGTTGCGTCTACGGAGATAACTGAGCCTCCTGTAGCAGAGGAGGTTGTAAACATACCAGAGCCTACACCTACACCTACACCAGAGCCTACACCTGTAAAAGTTAGACCTACTCGTGGTGGAGGTGGGTTCTCTGTCAGGTCTGCTCCTCGTGTTATTGTAGGTGAAGATGGTTTTCCTGCTCTTGATATGGAAGAGGAAGAAGACGGTAAGCCTATGCGTGGGTCTTCTGACGATAACAGAAACCTTAAGATTTGGGCTGATGATTACAGACCTTACCCTACTCTTCCTGATGGGACTATTGACTACGACAACCTAACTGATGGACAGATGCGTAAGATAAATAGACACGGTAGACCTAGAGACCCTATCCCAGACCTTAGTAACGACCCAAGGCCATACTACACAAAAGTCTTGGACAGCCCACTTGATGCTGTGATGGAAGATGAAGGTTTTCTGTCGGACGTAGATACTTTCTTGGGGTCTAGGTATAACTGGCCCGATCAAAAACTAAAGGAGACTTCCAATACAGATAAGTTTCTTGAGTTTGTAGAACACATGAGATACCAAGAGACTAATGAGGTTACTGCTGTCAGGGATAAGTGGTATGTAGATGATACTACTAGGACTACTGATGACCAGAGAGCAGCTTTTGGAAGGCTTATGTTAGCTTGGGATGCATCCAGTAATACTCTTGAAGGTGGTGCTTTCACCAAGACTGGAGACTACCTTGCTGCTATTCTTTCGTCTCCTTCCACTTGGCTAGGAGCTATTGCCGGTAGGGCAGTAGGGAAGATCGTAACCAAAGGTGCAACTAAGTCTACACAACTGAGTGTAAGAGCGTCTGTACAGAACGCTAATGCTAATGCTGTTCTTAATGCTGCAGGTAAAACTAAACCACTTACGAAAGCTCAGCTTGCCAAACTAGACCTCCAAAGAGCTAGTGCTAGAGGAATCAACCCTTCTCTTAACATCTGGAAAGAGGCAGGTAAAGGTGCTCTTATCGGTGGTGGTATTGAAGGGGGTACTGCTGTAGTCCATCAAAAAGCTTTGGTTGATGTCCGTGAAGAGACCATTGACGGATATGAGATGGATCCTATGAAATACTGGACTGCTGTCACTCTTCAAGGTGTTTTTGGTGCTGGCGTAGGTGGTTTTGCTAGAGGTGTCTCTGCTTCTCAGAAGAACAAAGCTATTGCTGACATGACAAAATTTAGGGAATCTCGTGCTGCTGCCGAAGCAAAAGCCCTCAAGAAAGCTAATGTAATTCTCAAGACAACTGATCCTGCTGAAAGAAAAAAGATTCTAGACAACCTAGAAGTTATATCTCTTATGAGTAGAGATAAGTCAATAAGACCTCCACTAAACAAAGAAGCTGTTAAAGAGGGTGATTTGCAGTGGGATGACCTTATGAATCTAGATGGCTCTGACTTTAGGGGTGGGTTTAGTATTGATACCCTTAGACGTATTGCTGGTGCTCAGGTAGAACTGGAACGTATCATCCTTAAAGGTGATCCCAGCAAAAGAATAACAGAGAACTTAGCTTTAGCTATTAGTGATCCTAACTTTAATGTTAAGGTCATAGATAAAGTTTTGAATAAGTACAACCTAAACAGAGACCAACTTAGTTTGATGCTTATGTCTGATATGTCAGCGGCAGGTAAGACCCTAGCTGTTGCTTCTGCTGTTGAACGTAGGAGCCGTATCCTTGCTACTTCTGCTGCTCTTGCAAAAAAGGGTGTGATAACCTTGGATGATGAGATACTTAAGAAGTACGAGAAGATGGCTATGGATAACTCTGGAGCCAGTGTGTCTAACAGGTGGTTGGATATAGCCAGAGACATTGACTCAATGCGAGTTGGCTTTATGACCTCACAGCCTTCTACCACTGCAGCTAACATTGTGTCTTCTGTCGGTAGAATTGGTGCAGATATCTCTGATAGGTTTGTCTACAACATGATTAACAGGCAGAACCCTTTGTCTGGTGTAATGGATGTAATCAAGGGTATGTCGTGGAACCACGCTCAAGCAGAAGTTGCTGCTGAAATGGTTGCAGAAACTGCACCAAGTATGGCAAGAAGATTGTTTCATAGTGCTGCACAAGTAGACGATGCTATGGGTGGCAATAGCCGCATGAACAAACTTACTCGTGCGGTTAATATCCTCAACACTGCAACTGACGTGGCCTTCAAGAAGGGTGTATTCTATGCTTCCATCAATAGACAGCTCTTGGATGAAGGTAGTAGTTTTGCTAAGTTCATGGAGACTACAGGGGATATAGCTAAACTTCCTGCTGGCGTTCTGGTTAAAGCAAAGAATGATGCACTTAGGTTTACCTTTCAGAGTTCCTATGTAAAAGGATCTAGCAAGTTTGCAGATGGTGCTTCTACTGTTATCCGGCTACACAGAGATATTCCTTTTATTGTTTCTTCTGTTGTTCCGTTCCCTAGGTATATCGCTAACCAGATTGAGTTCATCCATGACTACACACCGGGTATGCCCCTGATAACCGGAGGTCTTGGTAAACTGTTCAAGGGTGTAGACGAGAAAGGTATACCAGCACCTACCCAGATATTTCCTAAAAGAGACACAGGAGAGGCTATAGCTAATCAGGTAACTGGTGCCATGATGTTTATGTCAGCATTTGCTTTCAGAGCCAGTCAGGGTGGAAAGACTGAACCACTGGACTATGTTGATCCTAACGACAATACTACTAGAAGTGTTGAGCGTTGGGGTGGTCCTTGGAACACTCACCTAGTCATTGCTGATGCTATTTATAGATGGCATACAGACAAGTCACCACCGAAGCCTACACAAGCGGCTCTCCAGATTCTTGAAGCAGCTACTGGTGTTGGTCTTACTGGGTATAATGCAAACCTTATTAGTGAGGTTATCAAAAGTATGCAAACAGGTGACTGGACAAACAAAGGTACTGAACTTTTGGCTGATGTCTCAGCAACACTTACATACCCTGCTGCAGTCCTTAGAGATATTCAGGGACAGTTTAGTCCTGACGATAGTGCACCTAGCCCTTACCTCAGAATAATTGATGAAGTAGCCTCAGGGGGTAACGCTAATTTCTTGGATATGTGGGTAAAGAACTCTTTGTTTGTTAACAGAGCTTTGAGGATGTTGCCTGATATCCCACAGCTACAGTATCTTCAAACCATTAATGGTGAAACAGATATCCCTTTGTTCTCTGGCTTTGGTACTGAGCCTGTGAGAGAGTGGAACCCTATGCTCAAGCAGCTTACTGGACAAAGCACTAGACCTCCTAACACAGACCATCAGACTGCTCTTATTGAGTACGGACTTAAAGAGTTTATCGTATTCCCTAAGAGAAGGTTTGAAAACCCTACCGTAGACTACCTTGTTCGTAGGACTCTGGTTGAAGGAGAACCTTCGATGGGGATTAAACCTATGTGGCAAGCATGGGAGGATGCTGGGCTAAGAGACTCTCTGGATAACCTCCCTAGAGAAGAAGGTAAATCTAGATTAGACGCATGGACTAAAGGGTATATCACTTCCGTAGGTCAAGACATGAGTGAAGCATTGGATGCTCTACGACAAAAAGGAAGTGGTAGCCCTATGGTTGCTGGGTATATAAGAAGTCTTTATAACATCGAACAAAGCAACTATAAGTACAATGCTTATGATGCTGCGATAGCAGATGCCAAGGATATCCCTTTTGAGACTGCTGAAGAATTCATTCAATCAGCTTACGATATCCCAAACATCAGTGACAAAGAAGCTATCGAAAGAGAACTGGCCAACAGAGAACTGGTTATGATTCTTGCCAAGAGATTCCACGCTAGGCCTAGATAAAAAGGGCACCCCGAAGGATGCCTAAGTTGGTTTAGTCTAGAGCGTATCGTTATGTTCTGCTTCGCTCTTTCTCTGCCATCTTAATGCCCCAAGCGAAGGCATTGTTGACAATCTCATCATGGTACTCACTACGAGATGCACCTGAGTTCTGTAGTAGAGCAGTCAGTGCACACCCTGTATAATACCTAACAACCGTCCGGTCGATTGGCTTGACGGTTTTTTCTTGTTTAATCATAAAGTCTTTTGCCTCTTGTTCCAGTGTCATGTTTCATCCCTATCTCCTCTGTTTTTAAAGTAAGCTGAATTGTATCCTCTCTCCCATTCTCTAGATTGAGCGAAGTCTTGGTAAGGATTTACTGCCTGTACAAAATATCCTTTAGGTAGTTTGATAGTCTTGTTGAAATCAGAAGCACCTCTGTTAAACGCATTATTCTTTTGTGCCATTACTTACCTTACTTTGGATATCTTTTAGTAGGACTATAGAGTAGACCCCTGCATCAAACTCTTTCCCATTGTTAGCCTCACAAACAGTATAGTGAATGTCATCTAGGGTTAACTCATCAGCCCAAGCCATCCCTAGAGTTGCCATTACATACTCGAAGTCTGTTGGTTCCTTATCGTAGAAACTCATCGTAGTCAGCATTAACCTAACCCTCTTTAGGAGTACACTCATTGCAAACGGCCATGATATCCTCAATGATATGGGCAATAGGGATGATACCAGCAAGGGAAGCGCCAGTACGTCCCACTGAGGTAATGCCAATCAGTTCTCCTTCATCGGTGTAAGCACCACCGCCTGAACTACCACCTACTGCCTGAGCATCTACCATATAGAGTTTGGTATTCTTTACCATATTGTTAGTAGAGGTGAAGATACCTTTAGTGACCATAGCGTACATACGATCTGGATTACCCACAAGCCATACAACAGAGCCTCTAAGAGGCACAGGCCCAGAGTAGATAGGTGTTTCTACCTTGTCCATGATTTCGCTATGTGTCTTAAGCAAAGCAGTATCATCATCAGGCATATAGGATACAACATCAGCAAGGTAGTTGATAGTCACAGAGTCTTTGTACCCTTGTCTTTTAATAAGGGTTATCTCTATATCTACCGCTTCAGCTTTGACACAGTGAGCCGCAGTAAGGACGATACCTTCCTTTGAAGAAAGTACCACACCAGCGCAATTCTCATCCACAATAACATTGCTTACATCCACATGCTTATTGAAGTTGACTAGATCCATTGCTACTGTTTGTGTGGCGAATAGGATAGTAATAGCAGCAAAAATACTTTTCAAGACTCTTCCTCCAGTTCAATTAGCCAGACAAGGTAAGCCTTAGCTTTGTGTAGATCCTGCAAACCACCTTTGTTTTTGAATCTATGTAGGTACTTGGTGATGTTACCTCTGAGCCAACCACGGTACTCCTCTTCACTAAGGTAGTCTCTGATGTAATCAACGCACTCGATGCCACCTTGAGTATAGTGTTTAGGCGAGTCTATCTCATCGTTTGCCCGGTTGTAAGCTGCTTCGATCATTAAGTCTGTTTCCCGTCTGCTAGCTTCCAAGCCCTCCTTAAACCCTTTTTCTAGACTACACTCTGGTTGATGTGGGTTTTTCCTAGGTCTCCAATTGTCCAAGCCTTCTCCCATAGGATCTCTCCATTCTTCTCTAATAAAAGGTTTGTTGTACAAGTGTGGATAAAGTTGTTCTAGTGTTCTAGGCCTTATGGTAGTCATTCGCAACTCCTTAGTCCTGTGTCTGGGTCAATGTAGCAAGCAGTCCCTTCTTCGATCTCTCCTTCTTCTTTCTCTTTGTCAGTAGAGGTAAGGATACCCCCACGTTTACCTCCAGAGCGATAAGTAGTACATCCACTAGCACCACCTCTATACGCCTTGAGGTATACTTCTTTGAACTCATCCCAAGTGACTGACTCACCTACGTTACATGTTTTACTACATGCAGAATCGACATAACGAGAAGCTAGTACAAGGGTGTTAACATGGTCGTCTACTGTGCAGTCTTCTGAAGTTCTTGCAATCGTACCAAACTCACGATAAGCATAGTCAGTAACAACATAAATGTCTTCTCTATCAGTCCATTTAACCTTTCGTTCCTGTTTCATAGAGAAGACTGGTTCAATACCACTTGAGATATTACCAGCACAGAATGAAATTGTACCAGTGGGGGCAATAGAAAGCAAGTGCGAATTTCTAAGGCCGTAGAGTTCAATATCTTCTCTAATACTAAGTGGCAAAGTCTTTGCGAACTCACTCTCAAGTAGCTTCTTATTGAAGAGAGGGAATGGTCCTTTCTCAATAGACAAGGAAACAGACGAACGATAAGCTGTATCCCTGAGAACAGTCAACACTTCCTCAAGAGTACGAAGAAAAGATTGTGACCCATAAGGATAACCAACAGTCTCAATGGCATTAGCTACACCAGTAAGACCGATACCCATACGTCGTTTATTCTTTGCTTCTTCCATTTGTTGAACCAATGGATAGACAGTGCGATCAATGACATTATCCATAGCTCGAATGATAGCTGGGATATCGTGCTTCATCAGGTCATAGTTTATAACCCAGTTACCACGGCTATCCTTTATCAGGTACTTAACCAAGTTCAGTGAGCCAAGAAGGCAAGCACCATATGGCGGTAAAGGCTGTTCACCCATTTGTTTTCTCTAATTCCTTAGAGTGTCGGACTATATCATCAACTTCACTATAGACTTGAATGAAGTGCCCCGCACTTGGTAACTCTGATGCTGTACTTTTCTGTTTGTAGAAGAGTACTGTTTTGTATTTGAAGCAGTCAAGAATAAAAGGGTAGACAATGGATATGAATCTCTGTAGGTTTTCTCCGCCTATCCTGATGCGGTATCCAAAGCCCCACGGTTTTTTAACTAAAGACGAACAGACGTTGTAGTTACTCTGAAGGTGATCTTGAAGTAGACTCAACTCTTCTTTTGTAAAAGACTCCAAGCAGAACCATCCAATGTTTTGGACCTTACCCTTAGCTCTATTTTTAGAGTGCTCTAGGTATCCATCACACATCCAGACATGAGCAAGAGCTTCTTCGTCTAGCCTAGATACGATGTACTTGCTTAGTACCTTACGTCCATTGTTAGGGTAAAATATATCATAGGTTTTACTTAAGTACTTAGACTTAGTAGACCATACCCTATACCCACTGACACCGAATCGTTTATCAAGTACCTCTTTTAAGGAGAACCTATTGTGTGTCAGTTCGTTTAGTGTCTTCTGTATGTACTCTGCGTAGTCTTTTTGCTTAGAGTATAAATCAAACCGTTTAGTATTTCTATCTAAAGACCCATCACTGAGAAGGACTCCAAACAAAATCTTCTTTATTCTTTTAGCTTCCACAATCATTTCCTTTGAAGTGATTTTATGAGTTACCGTGTAGTCTCTGAACCTTCTCTTTCGAGCTTGGCTGCTGATTACCTATAGAGGTTTCCAGCAATTCACGGGGTATTTAGTCGAGAGGGTCACCCCTCAAGCCATGCAGTAATCAGCTTTACATGGGTTTGTACTTGCAATTTTTTCAATGTACCAAAGGTTATTTTTACTATTGATACGGTCGATAAACAGTACACCGGGTTCAGCCCAGTCCCAATTACTACGAAGGATAGTATCCAAAAGGTTCTTGGCATTGATAGTACGGTAAACTCTGCCATCAAACCTGAGATCAAAAGGTTTATCATTCAGCGCACATTCCATAAACTCATCAGTGATCAAGACTGAGATGTTGAAGTTAGTGAGTCTATCAAAGTTATTCTTTGCTGTCACATATTCTTCGATGTCAGGGTGGTCAACACGAAGGGTAGCCATCTGTGCCCCACGTCTATGTCCTGCGGAAGAGATAGTAGCACAAAGAGCATCGAACACACCCATAAAACTTACAGGCCCAGACGAACTGCTATCCAGACTCTTAACAATGTCGTGCCTAGGGCGAAGAGTGCTGAAGTCGTACCCAACACCACCCCCCATACGGAGGGTCTGAGCAGCTTCAGCTAGGACTGAGGTGATGCCCTCCATAGAGTCAGGAATAGTGCTCATTACAAAGCAATTAAATGCTGTAGTAGTACGGGTAGCTCCAACTGATGAGTGAACCCTACCTCCAGTAAGGAACCTACGCTCTACTAGGATGTCTTTAAAGTGTGCAAAGTGTTCGTCACTATCTTTAAGGGCTGAAGCTACCCTAGCACAAGACTCTTTATGTGTCTCTCCTTTTTGTCGATGTTTCTCAGCGTGTACCTGTTCACTGATCTTCCAAGTGTTATCTTCCAAGTGTATTCTCCTACCTGTTTCTATAGTAATTAGTTAGTGCGTTATCAATAAAGTCTACAAGTGTCTCATACTCGTCTACCTCAAAGACTATTCCGATACATCCGTCTTCGTAGCTCTTTCCAGTTCTTAAAGTATTGTAGGCTTCTGTTAGTCTAAAATATTCAATAGTCTTTTTAGTCATTCTATACCTCCTCTACGTCTACCGTTTCTACTTTGATGTCGTCTAGTTCGTATAGGTGGTCTCTGATAATCTGGGCTAGTATAACAGTGTCGTATGTTCTATCTGTTTCCCAGAATGTTGCGTCTACTTCTGCTTTAACCTCTAGGTTAATCTGAAAAGTTTTCATTAGGAATATGCCTCTTTGAGTTCGTTGTATGATATAAACTGTGGTTCGTAGTACCCATTATCTAGACTACGTTTGATGACTACACCTTTCCACCATTCTTTGTTACTCTGCCCAGCCCAGCTTTCTTCTGCTCCTTTATAGCAACCCGCGACTAGTCCGATAGCTTTGGCATCATCCCTAAAGTAGATGTTACGTCTATGTGAATGTCCTACTGTAGTTGACTTAAGTGTTTTCTTCAAGAGGTTATGCGCGTGGTAATCACCTGACATAGCACTCCCGAAGTTACCAGAGGATACGTAGTGTGCGTAAAGGATACCATCGTAGACGTGACTAGTTGGTCCGTTGTTCTTGTACTCATGATACTCATCATACCAATAGTCTGTCTTCAGGTGATTAAAGCTAAGTCCATGTTTGTCACCTTTTAGTCTTGGGTCTAGGCTGATTGCTTTCTTGATACGGTACTCATGGTTCCCTTCAAATCCGAAGTAAGCTGGTCGCCGTACCTTATTCTTTTTAATCCTGTGTCTGATACGTTCCTGTGCGTCTTCTCCCTTAAGTATATCTTTCTCGTAGTTCTGAGATACTACCTGTTCTGGATTCCTACCATCAAAGGAATTAAGAGAACGCATATCATAGAAGTCACCTAGGTCTACTGTGTAGTCTGGTCTGACATCGTAGATTAACTCACCTAGCCATGAGAATCTTTCGTTAGATACGTCTGGATCAGTGTGGCAACAGGTGTAAACGATTACTGTTTTATGAGTCATACTTAACTCCAAAGCCTTCGCTGGTTTCTTGTAGTTCTATGAACATATCCTCTGTCATAGGTTCTACATTATTTTTAAAGTAGTTTATGAAGCTATACATCAACTTGAAGCCAGTGATCTGTAGCTCTATTGTCCCCATTTCTTCTTCGTCAGAGATAGATAGACAACTGAAGGTTACCTTCTCACTAGTCTCAACTGTTTCTATATAGGACTTACCGTTGAAGGTTGTCTTGACTTCATCTGGCATTGGGAGTGGACCGTCGATAATATGGACTATCTTCATTTAAGTACCTTAAGGAAATGCTCTAGTGACATGACAACCAGTGGCTCCTTGTAGTCTGCTTTAATCACTAGAAGTGGGTGGGTGTTTGGCAGTACATTAGCTTGTGCTTGTGAGTAGTCAGAGTAGATGGCAGACTTAGCCTTGGCCTTGCACTCTACAGAAAAGGGAAAAGCTTTCCTAGCTGCTGTAGATAGCTGTACGTCTACTCCGTTCTGACCCATAGTGGTGGATACTACGTCTGCATCTGTAAGGTACGGATATTCTACAAGCACAGCCTTAGCTACTGTCTGTTGAAGCTTTCTCCCTTTAGCCTTATTTGATTTTGTTGTGCCCACTGGATCTTCTTACCACTCTCTCTATGTTTCATTCTTCGTACTCCTCTAGTATAAGGTAAACTACAACAACACAAACAAGCATTACCAGTATTTCAATCATTTGTTTTCCAATCTAGTGAAGGTTTGTGATCTCGGCTACTTTAGGTTCTTTGTTAACCTCAGTGAAGTACCGTCTCTCATTAGAATACTGAAATACTCTAAGTTCATTATTCCAGCAGGTAAACTTGTAAGGACAATAGCTACAAGTCTTACCAAGCTTTCTATTAGATCCATCTTCTTCATCCTCTGAGTAGTAGGGTTCTTTTTCTTTGTCTAGGAACTTCCACTTAGGTCTCTCTGGTGGAGTAGGACTACTGATAAGAGCTTTAGCTTCTTCTAGTTCTTTAGACTTGTTAGCTACCTCTTCTGTTAGATCGTATACGTCTAGAATAAGCTCAAACCTCTCCTTGTTTACGACAAGAAAAGCAGCAGTATTTTTGTTTGTAATCCTTGTATCATTTTGTAGGCCATAGAGGTACGAAGATAGCTGAGAGATATAGCCGTAAGGATCATCTTCTTTTAGGTTGTGCTTCTTAAACTTAGTAAAACCAAAACCACTGGCAGACTTAATGTCTACTAGCATACCGTCAATGATACAGTCAATGCTGCCAGTCATTGTGTCTATGGTTACTCTTTCTTGCAACCCTTCAATAGAATGACCGGAAGCTTTAATCATACCAATTAGGACAAGTTCTACTAGGTCACCGTAAAAGAATGTGCCTATCATACCGGAGGATACGTTGTCTTTATGCTCTGTGTTGAATTTGTACCACAGTTTACGTTGACATATTTCTCCTAGAGAAGAAGGACTCAGTGCTAGCTTACGTACCTCAGGGTTAATGAACCTAGTCTCTATCAGTTCCTCCATACCACTTGATACAAACTTTTTAATCTCTGATGTCCAGTCTCCTTCTCCCCCTAGTACTTTGTATACGTCTGATACTAGGGTATCTATATGTTTCAACCTCAACTGATTACCTTTCTAAAATCTAATAGTCTCTGTCCCTTGGGTGGAACCTTCCTTCACTGTATAGGAGTCGCTATTTCTGGTAACATAGAATGTCTTGTCTCTTACTCTGATAGACTTAGTACCTTTGTCCCCAACAATTTGGTTAGGGTTCTGCATGGCGACTTGGTCAATCAAACCTAGAGCAAACACTTCATCCTCTGGTTTAGATACGTCAATAATCTTTTTCATTGTAACCACTTGTTATTAGTGGGTGGCTCTACACCCGAACTCGGCCATACAGCGATCAACCTGTACCTCACCTGTAGACATTCAGGGACTACCCTATAGGAAACAGGGTGCCGACATTAAGTACTAGACTAGAAAGGGATCTCGTCGTCCAGATCTTCTTTGGTTCCCTCTACCTGATCTTCTTCTTCTTCTTTCTCAGGAGGAAGAAAGTCAGGATCAACCTCTTGACTACGGTCACGAAACAGACTACCACCTTTACCTGAGAAGGGTACCAAGTTGATAACCTGAACAGCATTGAGACGTGTACCGTAGTAGCGCTTACCTGCAGGGTAGACAGCAAGGTAGACTACACCAGTGCTACCGTTACCCACATAGCCATCTTCAATAGGGAGCCAAGTAGTACCATTAGCACGAGCAATCTTAGGTGGTCCACCATACTGAGGGTACTTATCGTGGATATGAGGACGAGTAAGCTGAACACGGTAGCGTCCATCGTCTGTCTCTTTCCCTTCTTTCAGACTACCAGTAGATTGAAGTTCTTTGTATTCCTTTTCATTGAGGATAACGTCAATAGTATAACGCCCACCTTCATCAGCCCAGACACCATCAGGTCCTTTAAGGTCTCTGTTCTCTTCGAAGATCTTTGCCCAGTGGAACTCGCCTTCAAGCTCAAGGTACTTAGTTTTAGTTTCAGCCATGTTCAGCCTTTCATTTGTGTTGGTTGGTTAGAAAACGCAGGTGTATCGAAGAATGGGTTCTTATTCCAATCCTCATTCTCAATCATATCAGCTATCTCTTCGAATGTCGAGCCTGTATCGTTCATTTCTATAGCCATGTCTAGAAGTTTTTTAGGTATTACCTCATTTAGGTTTTTGTATAGTGGAGCAGAACTGTGTACTTCTTCAGAAACCGTCAGACGAGGGGGGAGTTCTTTTATGAATTTGTGGTGGTAGACACCAAGGCAGCAGAAGCCTTGGTCATCTCTCAGTGCACCCATAGTCTGTGGAAACTCCTTAGACCTTAGTGCTTCTACCCATTCATCTTTATGTAAGAAGTTCATTAGTACCTCCACCCTTCCAATAAAAATCGTCTGATACTTTTCCTATAGCCATGTTGTTTCCTTTAGTGTGAGTCAGCCCAATTAAGGCCAACCGATCCAGACCCAAGGGTAGGTATCTTAAACCCTAGTTCTTTACCTGCCCATTTGATACTATCAATCTGTACTTCTTTAACATGTTCAGCTTCTTCTCTAGTTCCTTTCACTTCTGTTTGTGTTTCATCGTGGACAAAAGCTACCTGCTTATACTTGATACCAGTACCACGTAACTCTTGTTGTGCCTTACGGATAGCCCACTTCATTAGTACAGCCTCACCATTCTGAAGAATACCTGCTAGTACTTTATGTAGGTTAGGTACGATAACTTTTCTACCATCGTATCCAGTGAAGTACTTCTGTTTGGCAACCTGTGGTAGGAACTGAGATTTGAATGGCTTAAGTCCGGGGATACTATTCTCAAACTGTTCCTTAGCACTCTTTGCTACATTAACTTTGGTCTGTAGGATACTGGCAATCTTAGGTTCTCCTGCATTCAGAACCCAAGCGTACACAAAAGTTTTTGCAGTATCTCTGGTAATATGTTCTAGTTTCAAAGCCCTTCGGTTGACGTTATGGATATCTGTCTCGTCTTCTTTCTTGCCCTTGACAATAGCTTCTGCATACTCTGATTTGTCATAGTGTCTCCATAGGTAGTCTGCTAGGATACGTAGCTGGATACCATCAGCGTCTACACCTACAAGCCATGACCCATTTGGGACACACCATAGACTTCTCATCGAGGTATCGAACTCAGCTTTGACAACCTCAACAGCAGTCTTAGGTTCTCCACCGTGCCATGCAGAGGATATGTTAGCTGTGTTAGGTTTCTTGTGTGCTGCTCTACCTGTCCATGCACCGATATGTAGAACCCTACCGTGGATACGTGAGTCTGCTTTACACTGCCCTATCCATTCTACTAAAGAGCTACGTCTACCTTCTAGAGTGAGCCACTGTGCCAGCTTCCTAGCACCAGCAGGGGCATTCTTAGGTAGTGTGTTGAGGTTGTCTTCATTAACTGCCCAACCATAGCGCTCAAAGTCTGCCTTCTTCTCTGAGTAAAGTTCCTTAGTAAGTACCTTACCTACCGTACCATAAGTATCACCTACTTTCTTCCTTGCAAACTGTTGGTGTGTCTTAGTTTTTTCTACTGGTTTCCATCCTGCTTCCCATAGTTTATCTATCCTTTGCTTAGGTGAACCGGGGTTAAAGGAGACGTAGTTATAGCAGACCAGCATACCTTTGTCAACTTTAGTAATAGGGTACTTAGCTTTTGTTTTGGTTACTGTTGCATACTCGGCACCATCCTCTTTAACCCTATACTTAACCTCATGTACCTTGTCCATCTGAGGTGGATAATCTTTAGCTATCTCATCCTCAAGTATTTGCATCTGGTCTTTAACACGTACAAGCAAGTCTTCTGCTGCTGGTTTATCAAAGTAGAAACCGTAGAACCTTTGCCTTTCTAGTTCAATCTGTGTGTCGTGTTCAATACGGATAGACCTTTGCCAACTAGGATCGTCTAGGTATTTCTTTAGATGTTCGTACAAAGCTACGTTAGTATCTAGGTCTTGCTCCCAATAGGTTACCATCTCTTCCGAGTAGTTAGAAAAGTCAGAGAACTTAAGCTTAGGTCTACCTAGACGTTGCCCCCATGTGTCTAGTGAGTGTGGGTTCTTCCCAAGTCTACCATAATGTACAAGCCTAGACAAGACTAAAGTGTCTACTACTTTTTGTGGATCTATTAGCTTAGGTTTAATGAACGTGTCTATAGCTTTTAGATCGAAGGCTATGAAGTTATGTCCTACCCATAGGTCAACTGTATCCACCCACTTGATAGCTTTATCAACCTCACTCTTACCTCTGAAGGGTTCGAAGCGTACAACATTACCTGTGTCTAATTCTTTGCCACCGAAGATCCACATCTTAGTATAGTCTTGGTCTAGACCATCAGTTTCTGTATCAGCTACTACTACCTTCAATGTCTAACTCCTTAAACTTCTGTTCAACTAAGCCATCAAACCTAATTCTGTACTTCTCTTTAGTTGTATCCCAAGCCGCATCCCTAGCCGCAGCCCAAGACGAATCCCTAGCCGCATCAGACGCAGCCCTAGCCGCACCCCTAGACGCAGCCCAAGCCGCAGCCCAAGCCGCAGCCCAAGCCGCAGCCCTAGACGCATAAGCCGCATCCTTAGCCACATAAGCCGCATCCCAAGCCGCATCCAAAGCCGCATCCTTAAGCTCAGGGTCACCTGTCTTCAGGTACCTGATTACAATTTTAGGTGCATCCCAAAGATGTATGACAGACAATGCACATTCTCTTGCAAAAGAGTCCATGAGTTCAGTTGCATCAAAGCGTTGCAGGATAGTCCTTTCTCTGCAAACAAACTTGTCATCATGTCTTTCAACTATACCTGAACACCGCACCTTACAGAGTACATTTCCCGGTGCATACTTCAATGCATCAAAAGCAGACAGACTAGCATGTAGTCCAGAATTACAGATCCTAACTGGTCCTTTATGTACTAGTTTGAAGTTGTCCTCTGGTACAGGTGTACCGTCCCTAAGTGTAGACCCTACGAAGTGGTAAGCAATTGTGCTATCAGTCATTGGTTAGTTCCTTAAACTTCTGTTCAACTAAGCCATCAAACCTAATTCTGTCCTTCTCTTTAGTTGCATCCCTAGACGCAGCCCTAGCCGCATACCAAGCCGTAGTCCAAGCCGCAGGCATAGCCGCATAAGCCGCAGCATAAGCCGCATACCAAGCCGCATCCCTAGACGCAGCCCAAGCCGCAGCCCTAGCCCCATAAGCCGCATAAGCCGCATAAGCCGCATCCAAAGCCGCATCCAAAGCCGCATCCTTAAGCTCAGGGTCACCTGTCTTCAGGTACCTGATTACAATTTTAGGTGCATCCCAAAGATGTATGACAGAAAGTGCACACTCTCTTGAAAAAGAGTCCATGAGTTCAGTTGCATCAAACCGTTGCAGGATAGTCCTTTCTCTGCAAACAAACTTGTCATCATGTCTTTCAACTATACCTGAACACCACACCTTACAGAGTACATTTCCCGGTGCATACCTCAATGCATCAAAAGCAGACAGACTAGCATGTAGTCCAGAATTACAGATCCTGACTGGTCCTTCGTGGACTAGTTTGAAGTTGTTCTCTGGTACAGGTCTACCGTCTCTAAGTGTAGACCCTACGAAGTGGTAAGCAATTGTGCTATAAGTCATTGGTTAGTTCCTTAAACTTCTGTTCAACTAAGCCATCAAACCTAATTTTGTACTTTTCTTTAGCCGCATCCCTAGCCGCAGCCCAAGCCGCAGCCCAAGCCGCAGACCTAGACGCAGCATAAGCCGCAATTCCAGCCGCAGCCCAAGCCGCATCCCTAGCCACATCCCTAGCCGCAGCCCTAGCCGCAGCCCTAGACGCAGCCCAAGCCGGATCCACAGCCGCAGCCCTAGCCGCATCCCTAGCCGCAGCCCTAGCCGCATCCTTAAGCTTAGGGTCACCCGTCTTCAGGTACTTGATTACAATTTCAGGTGCATCCCAAAGATGTATGACGGAAAGTGCACATTCTCTTGAAAAAGAGTCCATGAGTTCAGTTGCATCAAACCGTTGCAGGATAGTCCTTTCTCTGCAAACAAACTTATCATCATGGCTTTCAACTATACCTGAACACCGCACCTTACAGAGTACATTTCCCGGCACATACTTCAATGCATCAAAAGCAGACAGACTAGCATGTAGTCCAGAATTACAGATCCTGACTGGTCCTTTATGTACTAGTTTGAAGTTGTCCTCTGGTACAGGTGTACCGTCTCTAAGTGTAGACCCTACGAAGTGGTAAGCAATTGTGCTATCAGTCATCGGTTAGTTCCTTCCAAGAGATGGGCCAAAGTTTACTACAGATATCAGAGATCTTATCTGATATATCTGCTGTCTCTTTCTGTGCATGATTTCTATCTCCCCTCTGATTACAAAGACGTGACCAGCCGTACAAGCTACCTGTCCAGATCCATTCTGTGTACATAGACTGAGGTAGAACCATACGTGCTTGCTCTTCACATACACCTCCACCGATTAAGTCATGGTACAGCCTAATGGATTGCTCCATAAGACCAGAGTACACAACATCAGGGGAGTAAGTGCCACCCCTGTGTGCTATGTTACGTACAGCCTCATCACTGCTGCCTTGTTTTACGTTGTCTGCTTTAGCCCTCCACTTGTTTGGGTATAAGACTTCTGGATTAGTTGACACATACCTACGGGATACCTCAGACTTTACAAAACCTACCTGATGTTTGTCCAATTGTCTAGCTACAAAAATAGGAGCCTTGATCCTAAGAGTAGCAGAGATACCATTAGCGAATGGTGCCCAGTGTTCTGGTGTTCGTCTCCACAGCTTAAGTCTCTCTACAAAGGCGGACTTACAATCAGGTATACCCCAATTGATCCACTCTTCTGCAGTGTTTGCTGTCTCAATAATAAATTTATTAAAGTCTGCTGTGGAGATGCCTCTAGCTAGAAACGAAAGAAGGCTTTTCTCTTTGTCTCCAATTTCTTTTGACTCTTTACTGAAAGAAACCTTAGCATTATTGACAACGTCTAGGTCTGTCCCACATGATCTAATCAACTCTACTTGCATCCACTCTTCTCCAATTCCTTAAACTTCTGTTCAACTAAGCCATCAAACCTAATTTTGTACTT
>Ga0307983_1000161_pt1 | contig 35792 bp, 29 predicted proteins | sample OrgLakmetagen991_FD_201845 | JGI IMG/M metagenome (GOLD analysis project Ga0307983, IMG submission 201845) | Saline water microbial communities from Organic Lake, Antarctica - #991 | ecosystem: Environmental > Aquatic > Non-marine Saline and Alkaline > Saline | place: Antarctica: Organic Lake...
GAGGCGTTCAGTGGCCACCGTGTTGATGTGGATGGAATCGGCCGTGTCGGGATCGAGCTGGTCAATGGCCAGGCTAAAAAAGGTCCACTCGCCGCCCCAGTCCTCCAAAAAGTGGCGAATTTGGCGGCCAACAATGGCCAGCGGACTGGCGCCGTTAGCGCGAGCGTCGGTGGGGGCCAGCATTTCAATCGCCTTGGCCAACAGGGGCAAGACGGGCTTGGCAAATTCAGACACGTGCAAAACAAGCTCTTGGTGGTCCATGGGCTTGATGACAGGCAGCTTGGGGCGCTCCAGCCAGCCCGTGTGTAGGTAGGGGTCGAGAAACCACTGGCTCAACAGGCGGTCCACCATCACCACAATGCGGGCGTGCTCGTCGGATGGCGGAATCATGTCGTAGAGTGTGTTGTCGGCCAGGCGAATCAGGTAGCCCAAGTAACCGTGGATACCCGGGTACCGAATACTGCGCAGCTTGGTCTTGAGCATGTGCAGCACGTCTTGGCGTGTACAGTCGGTGGCAATCGGCGGCCCTGAATTCATGTGCAAGTGAAACACACCTCGGGTTGTCGCGGCAGCCCTCTGGCGTTCAGCCAGAGAGAGCGAAGGGGTGGCCATGATGCGGAGACAGGACACGGGGGGTGTCAAGAGTAAAGAACAAGAGATCACCAAAAAAAATGACAACCTTTTTTGGGAGGAAGGGGCTTGGACACTCAGAAGCAAAAAAAAAAATCCCGTCCCCGCTGCTCCTAGCAGCGTCATTTAAGCGTTGGGCCACTTGCAACACAGGCATGACTGATCAGGCTATTGCCATTGCCCGGCTGGGCGAATGGGTCGAGCAGAGCAGCGCCAGCCAGACGGAACGCGCCAGCTTTGTGGAAGTCGACGCTGACAACCCCAACCGCGTGCGCTTGGCACATCGCCGGCCATCGAATTGCCCAGTGTGCGAATGGCAGGCTGTGCAGCTGCTGCGTGCCGTGCACTCCCGTGGCGAAATCCCGCTACCGGCTGCCAAACATCCGCAGCGCGACGCGGCCGTGGCTACTGCACAGCAGCATTGCGCGGTCCTAAACAAGCTGCTGACGATCGACTTGGACCGTGGTGTCGTGTTGCTCAACCCCCAGCACCACATTCTGGCCACCATGCTCAAGCGATTGGGCACTGTGGCCAAAGCGGCGGCCCTCGAGGGGGCGTGCGAACTAACCCTGACCGAGCTGGGCGCCAGCTACCAGGCCTGCTTTCCCGACGGCCTGCCCGTCACTTCCGGGACCATTGCCGTGCTGCCCCTGGTCACTGAGCTGGCCGTGCTGCCCATTGACGCTTCGTTCCAGACTGTCAGCGTTGTTCCAGCCGCCACGACGGCGGCCAATGCCTGTCTGACGCGCCTGACGCGGCTGGCCCTGCAGCATCACGGCACGGCGGTTGATGCGCAGGTGCAGCTGGATCTGATTGGCCGCGAGCAGGGGCTGCCCGAGCGACACGGCCTGTCGGTGCAATGGCTGCACAGGCTACAACCCGTGCGCGCGCCTCTGCTGGCCTTTTCCCGCGACTACCGCTGGGTGCGGAGCGTCAACAGCACGGCGTTGGTCGTGGCACACGTGTGCGAGCTGTTGCGATCGCGCGGCGCCAGCGGTTGCAGCCGCTCTGAACTGGCCCAGCTGGTCCCGACACCCGGGGTTCTGCTGAAACCTGCCCTGGAACGCAGCGTTGTGGTGGCCCGGGTCGATAAAGACACTGACGTGCGCTACTACTGGCTGGGCACGCCGCCCATTTCCAGTACGGCTCTGCACCGCGACACACAGCTCGACACGGCCTGGAAACAGCAGCACGCCCTTGAGAGTCACCGCTACCCGCGCAAAGCCGTTCGCGACCGTCTGCTGGCGCACCGCATCGACGTCCTGGACGCGCTGGCATGGAACCGCCAGACTGGGCAACGGGCCCTCCAGTGCCCGACACTGAATTCGATGACCGACTCGATGACGACGTCCATTCCGAGAGTGGGTCCGAGCCTCCAGACGAAGCAGCAGAAGCGCCGCCAGACGCTCAAGACGCAGCGCCAACGGGCCTGGATGCGGTCGGCCTTGCGGAAGACGTCCTCTTAGACCCAGTAGCCCAAGCGGCCGACCCCCTCCCCCCTGTCCGATCCGTGTTTCCCGTCCGGCACGGCCGCGTCACGCGCCAGCGCAAGGCCCACGGCCAATTTTGCTTCCTGTGCACGTGCCGCATGTACAAGGCCCAAAACAAGTACCCCAGCGAGCGCGCACGCCGCGTGGCCGCGTTTGCCGAGCAAATTGACAGCATCGTGAGCGCCTGGCGCGAATCACAGCCGCTATCGTCCGAGATTCACGGCGTGGTGACGGCCATTGAACGCCAGTACGTCAAGCACGTGCTAGGGCGTTTTAACGACGAGCAGCGCTGGACCCGCGACAGCATCATCTACCACCTCACGCACGTCGACAGCAAAGACCAGCTCCGGCACGAGCTCGTAGAGCAAAAGGACCGCCTCCAGAGCGCGTCGCGGCTGCTCATGAGCCACGCGTTTGTGCAGTCGGACGAAGCCGACAAGGTTCCTGCTGCCGGTGGCAACGCGGGTGGTGACCCAGCCATGGTAGTCGACCCTCGCATGTTTCGAGCCTGGGCCGACACGGAAAAAATGCTCTCCGCGTCGCTAAAAACCCTCAGCGACCTCGGACGATTAGGTCGACGCTAGATTTGACAACTTGAAAGCTGGCCCAAATTTGACTCTATTTACTTGCATTTTTCCCAATCATGGAGGCCGTACGCAAATTACTCGCCGCCGAAAAGTAGTCTGTACACGACTCTTTTCTTTTGGGTGTGTGCTGTCAATTTAGCCTCATTTTCACTGCTTGGAACATCTCAAATCAAGTATGCCCCCCATTGACGTCACAGTTTTACACGCCACGGCCACACCCGAATTTGACGATGTAGTCACGCGTGTTACAATTGTGCTGCGAACGCGTTATACTGCACGCCAAGCGCCATTTTTGCTGCCCTCGGCGACACCCAGACCACCCTTTCCCGACAAGCAACTTTTAGCTCTAGATCGTATGCTGGCGCACGTACAACTGGAAGACGTGATTGCGGCGCTCAACGACGCCTTTTCTATAGACCTGGGCCTTCACACTGTCAGCTTGGTCACCGAAAAGAAAGTGTTTGGCGACGCGGACGAACTCAAACTGTTTGTAGAGTCCCAAGACCCAGAAACTAGCGTGGTCTGCGCTGTCTCGGCCGCTTGGCTGGCCAGCACCAAGGTTGACCAACCCTTGACCACCCAGGCCTTTTACATTCTCATGAGCGCCGCTTTGCACCCAAAAATGCTGTTTGCGCTCAACAACGTGTGGCTAAACACAGCCAATCCCGTGGCCAACGTCATGACCCTGGTCGAAGCGGACGAGCACTGCCCAAGAAGCAAGCTGCGTGACGAAAGATACATGGCCCTGGTAGAGTCGGTCAAGGCCATTGCTGCGGAGCGCGTCCACAAGCTGCGCACGAGCACTGCCCAATAGACTACCGTGGCTGCCAACCAATAGTAGCAATTGCATTTTTTTTACACCTTCATTTATTTTACCAAAAGAAACCAACCAAGCCTATCCAATCATGGCCCCTATTACCGTGATTGCCATCCGCAGCAACAACACCAGCCACCACACTGGCAGCGTGCAGACCACCACGATCTTGCTGCGCAAGCCCAGCCTTGAGAATCGCGACCCGTTTTTGCTGCCAGCCTACATGCCGTTGCCAGCTTTTCCGGCCAATCAAATTGCTGCCCTGGATGGTATGCTGGCCCAGCTTGACAGTGAAAAGGTAGTCGCCTCGATTCAAGCCTGCCACGAAGAGTCCCGGAGCGTCTACGATGCCGTCACATGCACCAAGGAGATGGAGTTTGCTAGTCCTCGGTCCTTGGCCGTTTTTCTGAACGCGCTGCCAAAAGAGTTTAGTGTGGCGTGTGCCGTGTCGGCAGCGTGGTGCCTCGACACCTGGAACAGCCAAGCCACGCGAGTGCTGCTGCGCGCTGGTCTGCTGCCCAGCATGGTACAAGCCTTTGACGTCATGTGGCAGTACCTAGGCCAGCCCAAAAATGGTATTTTGCACTTGATTGAGGCCGACCAGCAAGTGCCACGCCGCCAGCCAGCCAACCCCGCGCCGCTGCGCCCATCTCAAACCAAGCGGCGCGACCGCGGCGTGTTCCGCTACCCTGCTGACGGCGGGGCGTTGGAGTACCCGCGTATCAACGTGGCCTCGGCCGTCGTGGAAAAACCGGAAGCCAGAGAAGATTCTATTGTTGATGGTTGGAACAGAGTGTAGTGAGCAGTGTCATTTTACAGTCAAAATTTCAAGCCTGTGTGACAGCATGCCGTTTCAAAATTGGTTCGAGTTGCCCGTTGTGCTGCCACCGCACTTGGTCTCGTGGGTGGCCAACAACGAGATGCATATTGGCGGCCGGGTTACCGACGTGCCCGAGCCCCATCTGACCCTGCTGTATGGCTTTGAACCTATTCGCTACAGCGATGTGGCCCGTGACGTGGCCAGCTTCAAAATTGATACCACGGCTCTGACGTTTGGCGAACCGCGCAAGGGCACAGAGGCCAACGTCTGGCTGGTCGACGTGACGGGCCCCACGCTGCAAGAGTGCTTTTGGTTCCTGCATGGCAAGTACGAAAACCAGCACACGCTGTTTAACGGCCACTTTGAACCCCATGTGACGCTGTGTTGGTTTGAACCCGACGAGGCAGCAGCAGTTTGAGCACAATTGAATTTTTTTACGACAAAAGAGACAGCCAGACAAACAAAAAAAAAATGGGGAAGGAAAGGCTACTGCACGTTTTGGTAGACGAGCTCGATGGTGGGCAGGGCGTGGTCGGGGTACTGGCGCAGCTTGCGGGTCTTGGCGCCATGGCGGGTAGGTTGCGTGCAGGTAATCACGAGGGTGCCGTCGCAGCAGCAGTAGGGGTGGGCGTCGAGACCGCTGCGGGCCAGACCCGTCTCGACCACGGGCGCGGCTTCGGCACCATCGCGGTCGTCCAGCCAGAGCACGTCCATGGTGTGGTTGTACGCAGCATCATCGGGGCTGGGCGGGTGGCCTGCAATGGTCGAGCCCACCAGCGTCTCGCAGCCATCGCTGTCGGCGTCGTTTGCGCACACGGGCATGTCGGGAAAGCGCGTCACGGTGTGGTCGTCGTCGCCGACGGTTTCAACCACACCCTCAATGTGCATCTCCTCGGCCACTTCACCGGCGGGGAGCGTGACCCAGTCGGTGCGATCCTTGACAATGGTGTTGAGCTGGCTGGTAATGGCCGTGTGCAGAGCCGTCGACATGACGATGCGGGCCACTTCAACCACGCCTTCATCGTCTTCTACGCCCGCGTGTCGCGCCACGTGCAGCTCGACCACGCGAGACTGGCGGCGGCGCGCCTCGTCCATGGGATCAGCGTTCTTGGCCCCGCTACTAAACATGGCCTCGCCGGCCGACACGTTGCGGCGCGCTGGCATGCCCATGGGGCTGGGCCGCACGAGAATGACGGTGGCGCCAAAGTAGCGGCTCGTCACCAGGCTCAGCAGCGTGTACCACAGCACCACTTGCTCGGTTTCGCCCGCGTCGGTGGGTGCCGCAAACTCGTAGGCACCCTTGGCCCCGCCCGGCGAACGCAGCGATGGGACCAGCTCGGAGCGGCGCTGCTTGCCGCGACCGCCCTTGCCAGCAGCCAGCAGCTTGTGGGGCACGGTGCGCAGGGGAAACTCTGTGTAGCGCGGCAAAGGTGCTGGTCCTTCTGACCCGCTGTGCAGGTGATGATGGCCAATGCTCGCGGCCTCGCGCGTGGCCAGGACCATGGGCGTGGTCTCAAAGAGGGCCGCGTCGAGCTGACCTAAAACGGGGGTAATGTCGCCCAGGCACCACGCGCCCTTGGCGTTCAAAAAAATAGCCGACGCTACCATGGGCGTGTGCCGGAGCTGCTCCATGGGGTGCAGGTGGATCGCGTCCAGGGCAATGTAACCATCGGGGTTGTGCAGGGGAAACGTGTAGGCGCACGCCAGGCCGTCGGCCGTATCGACCACGCCAGTGGCCTTCAGCGTCTTGGTATGGGTTTGAGCCATGGCGAGAATAAGGAGAGAGAGTGTAAATTTCGCACTGGCCTTTTTTTCCCCGTATGAAAAAAAAATGGGGAGAGGGGATTTGTGTACGCGGGTGTGTTTGCTGTTTGGCTTGCAACTGAAAACCACAGAGGGGGAGAAGAGACACAAAAAAACTACCTCTATGCCGACCACGGGTGCTGCTTGGTTTAAAAGAATCTGCGGTGTGCGCTAGAGGATGGGATGCTGGACGTCAATGTCGAGGGTAATCCCCACCAAGGCCATGTTGTACTCGCGGTGGGTCATGGCACAGTCGCGCAGACTCACTTGCAGCAGCGAGCGGTTGGATTTCACGTGCACAAAGTTGCGCAGGGCCGCCTTGACGCGGTCCTTGGGGTCGGAAGTGGCGCGCACAAATTCAGTGCCCTTGGGCATGGAAAATGTGTGCGAGTGGCCCGGCAGCATGAGCCACTTGGCATGGTAGATGCCGCTGTCGTCGTACGTCACGGTAATGGCAGGCTCGCCCAAATCTTCATACTCGCCGTAGTACTCGGTCACGGCCCCGGATGCCATGATTTCAGTGCTGGTCCACTGCGAGCCGTCGTTGGCCGTGCTTCGTAGCTTGGCGGGCTCGTTGGTGGCCAGCATGGCCACGCCCAGCTCGTTGACGTGCAAAAAGACGGCCACGGTCGACGGGTCGTAGTCGGCATAGCGCTCCAGGTCGTCCGAGCGCTCCAAAACGCAAAAGTTTTCGGTAAACAGGCTAGCGTAGGTGAGCACGAGCACGTGAAAGTCCTTGGTGTCGGCCCGGCCCATGGACGACCACGTCATGGACTTTGTGTCGTCCTTGAGCCAGCGCGACTGGGCCTTGGACCAGCCCTTGACGGCCACGGCCACGGGCCAGTGGTTGTTGTCGTGGGCTTGCTCGGCGTGATCGACAATGTCGCTATACTCTTCGGGTTCCACGGGCTGGTCCAGGCTGTACTCCACTGACGCGCAGGGGCCATCCACGTCAACCTCTTTGCCGTTGACCGACAGGCCCGTCAGCCGCGCCCCAGTCACGATGGGCCCGCCCTTGTCTAGGCTGCCAAATTTTCCGTCGAGGTAAAGGTCGTGGGCTGTGATGGTGACCTCGGCTCGGCCACCGTTGTGCACGCGCGCCTCGCGAAACACCACCAGGCTGGGTACATGGTAGACATACTCGTTCAGGGTAGCATCGCCCGGCAGAGGGGTGTCAAACTCGCCCTGGAAATGATGCTTGGTCAGTTTAGTTGATGGCGAGGGAGACGGCACGCCGAGCTGCTGGCGTGCCAGCTTGACTAGCTCTACCATATGGGCTGTCGAATCAGTCATGGCAAGCGTTGAAAAAGTGACTGGGATGTACAAAAAAAAAGGTGTGAATTTGATTGTACGCATACACAGCAAGCGCCACCTTTATTATCGCTGACGCGGTGGCCGGCGGCGCGGCGGGTTGACAACGCGCTGTTTGGAGGTCTGACGTTTCAAAGGCGGTGCAAGGGTTTGAAGCTGTCGCAGTTTGGCTCGCGCTGCTTGGGCGGGTCTGCGGGTGACCGGAAAGCTCCCGGCGTGGCTATAATTGACGCAGCAGAGAGTCTGAGGTACGGCCGGGGGAGGAAGTTCGATGGTGATAGGATAATCGCCTGGTTCAAACCACGGTCGTCCATGAAAGTGTTTTTTTGTTGTTGCTGTTGTTGTTGTGTAATTGGGTAGACAGCAAGAAAAATGCAATCTGACTGTACCGCTATTCGCGAGGGGCAATCCTCTCGGTCAAAAAGGTGTAGATTTGCTCTTCGAGCCAAAAGAGGAGGTGGCGGAGGTGATGCGTGCCCTGGTTGCGCTTTTCGAGCTGAAACTGGGTCTGGTAGCTGCTGGCCGACACGCTGGCCTGGGCATCGAGACCGCGCAGGGCCTCCCCGATGCGCGCCAAGGCGTTGGCACGCCATTCAACCCGTCTACCCCGCGACACAACGTTCATGGCGTCGAGCCAGGCAAACCAGGTCCGGGTCGAGCGCACCATGGGTCCTCGGGGGCGGTGATGGGGCGTGGTCCACTTCTGTTGATGAAGGTTGACAATGGCCCGGTCGAGCGTTTCGAGGGCCAGGCTGCGATAACCGGCCACCAATCGAACGGCATTCAACTTGAGATCGGCCTGGAGGCCCACGACGGCCACCGTCAAGGGATGGCTGGCGCTCTGTAGCCATTCGCAGAGCAGCGAGTCGCCGTCGGGTCCCGTGGGCCAGATGACGCTGTACACTGAACGGGCGCGCTGCTGCTGAACCTGAACCACAATGGCCGTTACTTCGCCGGGCGTGAGCTGAACGGCCACCGAAGTGACGGTGGGCATGGGCTGGTCAGGCTCGCCCGACGCGTACGCCAACAACGCCTGACTGGCGGCAGTGCGATCCTCGGCGTCCAATCGGTCTAGCACAGACGTTGGTAGGACGACATCGGGAGTTGCCGTGCCCGTGTCGAGCGCTGGGAGACCCAGGGTTGGCAGGCCCTCGGCATCCAAGGTCTCTTGCCGGAGCTGCAGCACACCCGAAACGCGATCCATTAAGCCAATTACGGCAAGCGCGCTCTGGGGCCCCTTTTTCTTTTTTTTCCGTTTTCTGCGCGAGGGCGGCACTGGAAAATGCTCCAGTTACCCTTGAAGCTTCGCCCGACTCTTCCATGGACTGCCTGAGCTGTTTTTTTGGTAGCAGCAGCGGGCCTAGCCACAAAGCGTTTCGGCCCCTGGTCAACACCCCCAATGCGCGAACGCCGGTCGCTCAAAAAGCCTACGAAGGCGGGCGCCGTGCCGGCGCCACCCTCGGGAGTGCCGTCCAAACCCGCGCGACTGTCGAGGTTTGCACATCCCGACTGGCAGCTCTTGAAAAGTCCTGTTCTCGTTATGCTCGGAGCACCCCTCGTCATCGTACGCCATCGACATCGAACGCTCTGGCTCGTCCTCTTTTGGGTCGGCCTGGTCGCAGCCGGGACGCTCTGGGGCATCAGTCTGGCGCCGCTGGTCCAGCCCTCGGCCAAGACATGCTGCCATCCCCCCCAGCTCGAGATCCGGCACAAAGTGCGGCTCGGGACGTGCGACCAGCTCACGCCACTCGGACAAGCCAACCCCGACGTCAAGCCGTCGCGCTGTGACAACCCCACCCTAGCCCAAATCGCCCTGCGCATTGCCAGCGGCGCCTGCGGGATGGCCAGCGTGCTGCTGTCGGCCATTGTCGGTTGGATTCGCGTCTACGAGCAAGTGCGCCAAGACGAAAAGCAGGCCCGCAGCAAAAACGCAGCCACGCGAGCCGCGGCCGTCGATCAGCTGCGGGCCGCCACGCGCCGCACCAACGTGTGGCACGCCCTGGACGTTACTCTGTTTGCCACCGCGCTGGTTCTTTTTAGCCTGTGGGGCGTGGGATGGTCACTGGCAGCGTCCATGGGCGCCATGGCCGCGCTGCTAGTGTGGTACTGGCTCGCCGCGCCCCTACACAGCCCCCACCTCAACAAACCGGTCGTGGTGGTGATGGCCTTTGCGTTTGTCTACATTCACCAGATTCTGCTGCCCATCTTTCGGTGGTGGCACTGCTGTGACCGCGGCCACGCGCGCCAATGCAAAGAGCGCCGGACCCCCTGCGACGACCCCACAGCCATTGACAGTCCGGCACACTGGCCGGCGTCCATCTGGCACGCGTACGTTGCCCTGCTAATTATGAACGTGTTGATTGTGGTGCTGGTGGTTGTGCGGACTGTGCTGGGCCAGCGATTGTGGCAGCGCAAGCTAGACGCGTGGTTGGCAACGACCAAGACTTAAAATTTTAAACCCGTCAAGCACTACACTGCGGCCAATGCATCTTGCCAATAGCCGCGCCGAGCCTTGCGAGACTGCCCTGCAAGCGACTTTCAGACAGCCACTGCTCGTCTCGGGCAACCGTGTAGAGCGCTAGGTTGGTTTGGGCTGCCACAAATGCCAGGTTGCCATCCCGCAAACGGCAGCGGGCCACTCCCACGGGTGTTGAAAGTTCCCGGGCTCGGGTTTGCAGGGCGGCCCAGGCTCGGCCCGCCTTGGGCGCTTTTAGAGTTGGGCGACTCAAGGGTCTGATGGCCGCAGCAAAGTCTCGGTCGCAGGCCGACAAGTTGCGATCCAGATAGCGCTGACACCACACTTGGTCGTTTTTGACCACAGAGACGCGAGCGCTCGTGGGGTATACATCGCTCAGAATAGGGCCGCGCCAGACGCCATTGGAATAGCGTCTGGGCAGACAGGTAACCCGGTGGCTCGGCTGCTGGCGGTAACAGCGATCCAAGCTGGTCTGCAGGCTCGGGGGCAGGCTGTTCAGAGTCCCAGTATCCGTAACTTGCAGGGCGCAGAGCTCGAAAAGCGATGGGATGGGCATGGCGAGCAGATTAAAAATGCCACAAAAAACACGTTTCATTGTTTGCAGGTGGGATGATTGGCCCTGTTCTGTAAAGGGCGTTTCATCCTTTTTGGATACCACCCAACTCTTTCTAACAACTGCTTGGCATCTGCATTACAGTGCACCACAACGCGACGCGACTGCCATGGCACCTCCCAAGACTGAATCCCAATGGGTCGACTGGGGCAACAAGTTTGTTACCCATACCGTCAATGGCGAGAGCATGTACGGCCAGGACGCCACGTCAAACCCCGATCACCTCCGCCGAGGACTGTTTGTTCTGGCCATGTGGAGCCGCGAACACCTCCATTCTGTGATTGATGGAAACGCGCACAAAGGCGCGTTGATGAAGGATTACAAGAAAGCAGTCGATTTTTTCAAGGAGAACCCCAGCGACAAGCACACGGGCGAGTGGAAAAAGTACCAGGTGATGGAGCGCGTCAAAAACAGCAGTGACGTCTTTGCCGCCCAAGCTGCTTTGCGCAAGGCGGAGCGCGCAGAGCGCCGGGCCAACGCTAAGGCCTTGGCCAAGGCCGAGGGAAAGCCGCGCGTACAAAAGCCTAAAAAGGCGCCTAAGGCCCAAGCCACTGCGCCGACCAAGGGGACCAAAGGGACCAAAGGGAACAAGCGCAAGTCGGGGGCAAAAAAGACACCGGTAGAGCAAGCGGCAGAGTACCAGGCTCCATCGGCTGAACCCCCCAAGACCAAGACCGAAGCGCGCTCGCGCCACGCTGGCCACTCTCAAAGTGCTACTGCCTTTTGGTGAACAGCCCGTCGCCCTTTTTGTTTGTAGCTTCGAGGGATGCAACTTGTAGTTTGTATTTTTTTTTTGTAATTCGACACGCGACACCAAGACAAACAGCAAAAAAAAAAGAAAGAGAGACGCTACAAAACAACGGTTAGCGGACGCGGGGCACAAGGCCACTGGTGCTCATGTGCATGGTGTGGGTAAAGACGTGGGGCCCGTCGATGGTGCCCAGCACGCCAACGTCCGACACGACCGTTTCCTCGCCAAAGCCGCCGCGGGTAGTATCAATAACGGGCCGCTTGTAGACGCCGCGGGCCGAGATGGGCGAAATGACGCGCGAGCGCAGGTTAAACTCGACGGGTCGGTTGGCCGATTGCGCCACATCGCCATCGGGAACCGTGGTCCAGCCCTCGAGGTACTCGGGGTTGATCATGTGGTGCGCCGTGGTGCCGCGGTAGCGCCGGTAAGAGGGCTCGAGCATGTACTCGTGGCAGCCTGAAAAGGCGCGCAAAAAGGGTGTGGTTTGGCCAGCGCTGAGCGAAATGTAGTTTTTGGAGGGTTCGCCCAAAAAGCGCAAAAACGCAAAGCTGTTGGTGACGGCGTGTCGCGCCTTGGGCTCGCTGTCGGAGCGAATGCCGGCGGGGCGGCCTTGGGCCATGCTGTCAATGCCGTGCAAAAAGTCGCTGTAGCTGCTGGCCAGGTTGATGTTGCCACCCATTGTAACGCCCGCCACACTGACGTCGCTGAGAATCATGCCGTGCTGCGGGTACAGCACAACAGGCAGCGTGTCCTGGTGCACATCGAGAATGGCCATGTGCACACCCTCGTGGCGCTGTTCAACCTTGGGATCGGCCACCAGAGAGAGGCCAATGGGCATGGAGGGTGGGCTGTAGACGGCAATGGGGCTGTGCGTGTTGCACGAAAAGGCCGAGATGATGTCGGCCTGCCATGGCGGCGGCACGCCCAGCAAGCTAAAGCTTCGCTCCAGGGAGCGCATCGTGAGGCCCAGCACCTCGTGGTTGGGCAGCATGAGCCGAATAACGGCAGCGGCCAGTCCTGAAACGGCTGCGCAAGCCGCAGCCGTGTTGGCCCGACCCAAGGCGCCATCGCCAGTAGCAAGATTGGCGTAGTAGGAGCGTATGTAGCCCGCACAGCGCACGCCACTGAGCCGCCCGGCCGTCACGTCGGCCGATCCTCCCACCGTCACGGTCCAGGCTTCGACGGGGCGGGCTGGTTCAGCGGGCAATCGCACCCCGCGCACGCGAGCGGCTGTAATGCCAGTGTCTAGCGTTTTCCAGTCATTGCCAATGGCCGTGTTCAAATGGCCAATGTCGGTCTGCAGAGTGGCCAGGCCGCGCGCTGCCAGCGGTGGCAGGGGATTGACTGCGAAAAGAGGGTGCAAGACTTGCATGGCATAGAGGTGCATCAGTCGCTTGGACGTAACGGGTCCGGAGGCACGCTGCGCTTCAAACGGTACCTTCATGTTGTAGTCGTTGTTGGTAGTTAGGCCAGCTGTGACCCGGTTGGCGGCGTTCACCACTGATTGGGGCAGAGCGTTGTAGGCCACCCAATCGGCCGTCGTGCCAAACCTGGTGTAGTTGCCGGCGGCCGTCGCTGCCTGGAGGACGGCGGTCTCATACCAATAGTTGCGGTTGGTTAGAATCGGTTGGACGCCAAGCACGGTGGAATAGACTTGCGCTGTGGACCAGAGACCAAACGCGACCTCGGCGGGAAGAGCAGGGCGCAGGTTGGGAAGCTTGATCTCCACGCGGGCGCGATCCGCAGCAAAATTGTCGCCAACGTAGACACCAGCCTCGGCCATGTGGTGACCCAGCATGGCGCCACACAGAAAGCGCGAGGCCCGAAGGCCCGCATCTTCGCCGCTGAGCATGGTTGCCGACAGTTGTTGCAACAGCGTTGTGGATCCTGCAGTAGCTTGACCATTGGTCGTCAGACGCGCGCGGCCCATGGCCACACTCAGAGCCGCAGGGCGATACTTCAACAGCCACTGGGTTAGCTTTGAATCGACCGAAAAGTCAACCACGAGCGTGGTCTTGGGATCAGCAGCTTGAATGTGCGTACCAAGGGTGGCCAAATCAGCGCCCAGATAAGCATCGCGACTCCGAACCGCAGCACTGAGATTTCTCTTGGCTGAACCGACGTGGCCTGCGGCCGCTTGTAGATCGGTGCTGCTGGCCGCGGCTAGTCGGCCCAGCGCCTCCGTAGCCGCCTTCATTGCTTTCACGGCAGCAACGATCGCAGCAATGTCGCCGGCGGCGCTTTCGACGATGAATCTATTGGTCAGATCGGTTTGAAGGGCAGTCGCGAGGGCCGTTATTTCAGCGGCTTCGCGAGAGTTGGAAGACAGGGTAGCGGCCAGCATCTTCACCTCGTCGCCTCGAACAACGTTGGTCAGAGCGTTCACTACGGCCTGGGTAGAAGCGCTGGCTGCACCCTGCACGTCGCCAATGGCAATGCCCTGGCTCTGCAGCATGCTTTCCAGGGCTTGCAAAGCCGATGTTGTGTCGGTAGTTGTCTTGACCGAGCTTTCGGTGATGGCTTTCATTGTGACCGTCAGAGTGGCTGTCTGGGTTCGCACTGCAGCGAGGGCTGCCGTGAGCGCGTTGGAGAGCCTGGTTGTCTCTTGTTCTTGGTTTCGTATGCGATCCACCGCTTGCTGGGCCGCCAGTCTTGCGGCGTCAGCGTCGGCTGTTGCAGCGTCGGCGGCATTAACACGTCCCGTGTAGGTGGTCTGAATGGCGGCCAGCGCAAGGGCCGGGCGTCCTCCCGGGGCTGCAGGGCCTGCACCATCACCAACGGCGACAATGTAGTCGCGGGCATCGTCCGAGGGCACAATGGGTGATCCACGAACGTCGAGGGCGCCCGCCACCGTGTTGGACAGGACGGCCAAGATGCGTCCAATAACGAGAATGTACGTTGCCAGATCGAGCATCAACAGGGTAGTTCGCGTCCACTCAGCAATGATGGCACACTCGGCCTCGATGTTGCCAAGGCCGTGCAGGCGAATGTACTCGAGCAGCAGCACCACGACCACTTCACGCTTGACGTCGGTGTTGATGACACCGTCGTCGGGAAGATGGACGTTGATGTTTTCCAGATCGGCCAGATTGGCAGCAGCGCCGCGGCCGTACTTGCCAGTGGCGTAGGCTGCTGGCTTGATCAAGTGCGTGCGATCGCCGCGCAGGGACACCGGGAGGGTGCCCGTGGCGCCAAACTCGTACAGCTCGCCCAACAGCAACGCCACAGCGTCGGCCGGGCGCGTGCCCTGGTTGAGGCTCTCAAAGCACGCAGCCAGGTAGCCCTCCATGTTGCGCGCCACATCGCGACCGTGACGAGCGTTGGCACGCACGGCGTTGTCTTGCACCCAGGTAATGTAGCCGACCATCGAGCCCGTGCCCCAGAAAAACTCGCTAAACACTTGGACGCCGGTGTTGGCCAAGACTCCCGCGCCGTGATCGGCGGCCTGAGCTCGCTGCAAAAGATGCGTGTAGGTCACAAAATCAGTGTTGCCAGGCACCACATAGCCATCAAGTCTGGCGCGGTCCATGACGTTGGCGTGGTAGCTGTAGGGCGAAAGATCAATGGCAGTCGAGCCGGCAGGGCTGGCGTCGGTCTGGAAAAAACCCTGGCCTTCCATGCCTATGAGCAGACTGTTGGGCTGCATGGCGTCGAGAATCGTCAAGCGCTGCCAGATGCCCTCGCCATACGCGGGCATTTCGACGTAGGGGCACTCGTGGCGAATGCCTCGCACGCGGTCGGCAACGAGCTTGGAGAGGTGGTCGAGCGACACGTTGATGGGACCATGGCGCGTCTTGGTGACAGTACGCCGCATGTCGGCGCCAATGGCGTTGGCACCGTCGTTGTAAGCGCCTCGACCGCCCATGGGCAGCGGAATAATGGTCACGCCCAACGCTTCCGAGAGCCAACCCTTGGCCTGGCTGCCCTGGGGCACAGAGGCCAGGGTCTTGGCTTGCGAACCGTCCAGCGCCAAGTGGCGCACCAAGTCGCTGGCGGCAATTTCAACTTGTGTCAGCTGCATGTTGACGCGGAGCGTGTCAAACATGCCGGCGGGCATAATCAGGTAGTCGGGTCGCAGCGCCAGATAGCGACCGAGGTCGCCGATGCAAGATTCAAACATTTGGGCCATCGAGCCCTTTTGGATGCAGCCAAAGAGGCGGTCGGCCGCCACAAAGGGCATGTTGTAGTTTTGCGCATCGCCCTCGTCGCGGCTGTCGAGGTGAACCTTGACCTCGGCATGGCTGGCCACGCGCGAGAGTACCTCCATCTGACCGGCAAAGCGGCGGGCTTCCAGACCTTGCAGCACAATCTTAAACTTGCGCTTCATGTCTTCTGAAAAGGCGGCAAAGTCTTCGCTGGCGTGTTCCAGCGAGAACCGCACAAACACACCACCGCGCGATCCAGTGGCCGTGTGCTTGCTCATGGTGTACGACGCAGTGTTGCCCATGACGTGTCGACCAATGCGCATGGCCGTCATGACGGGCATAATCATGCGTTTAATCTCGACCGCGGTGGGCGGACTCGAGCCCGTGCGCAAGAGGGGAAAGATGCTAGTGTCAAAGGGGTTGCGCAGATGGGGTTGGGCGGCTTCTGCCAGCCGGATGCTGATAATCTTGGTGGTGCGGTCAAAGGCCATGTTGATTTGTTCCGAGTTGGTAAGCGAGACCTCGGGGTAGCGCGCCGTCTCCACGTTGGAGAGGCGGCCGGCCGTCATGCCGCTACCATGCGGGCCACCGCCCGTGACGGCAGTGTACTCCATCCCAGAGGGTCGAGTGCCTGCCATGATTTCTACGGGAAACAAAAGGTCAGGTCGGGCCAGCGGAGGAAAATGAAGCGGGGCAACAAAAGGCGCGGTGCCATACCTTTTTTTTGCAAAAGAAATCGCCTCTCGCGAAAAAAAGAGAGGGGGGCAGAAAAAAACCAGATGCAATGCTAGAAAGCCGTGTAGGGAGAGGGGTGTAGCGATACGGCACTGCGAGTCAATTTTATAGGGAAACGCTCACGAACCAGGGTTGCTAGAACGACACAGGAGCACGGTATCTTTAAAAACGTAGAGTAGCAGAGCGTCGGGATTGGTGTAGGGCCCATAGCGGCGGTAGCAGGCCACCTGCGTCTGAGCCCGCTTGGAATCGGTAGCGCGACGGCCCGAGGGCTGGCGAATCAGCTCGGTTTCCCAGGCCACGCGTGTCGTGTTGATGGTTTTGACTTCAATGACGGTGGTGCGCGTGCCGGCCGGAGCCCCGGGTCGGGCGACAGCCACCAGATCGATAATGCCGTTGTGACCGCGAGCGCAGTAGGGTACCTCGGCCGCAGCCATGCGCAGACCTCGCGCTTGGAGGGCTGCAAAGCACTGCTGGACGTACTTGGGGGTGCGCGGAGGACACTTGCCAAGACCCACCATTTTGGCAATGGCCGCGTGCTTGCGAGTTCCACGTCGGAGGGCAGCCTTGAGCTTGGCGCCATTGCCCTTTCCGCCCTTTCGACGGCCGCGGGGGCGGGCTGCCGACCGCCGATAAGGGTGGCGGGCTGCTGCCATGGCCGTAGCGCTGCGCGGAGGTGGGGGCATAATTGCCTAGACGAAGACGAGCAAATCAGTTTTGCGCCGCGTTTTTTTAATGTCGCAGTGCGAGCGGTGCCGTGAAGTTTACACCGAGCGTCTACAGCGCCTAGCCTTTGTCGAGCGTCATGTGGTCCTCTGCCCCACCACCGGCAGTCTACCTGGCCAAAACATCGACGGCGGCCACGGCCACGCGGCCACCCCCAGACCAGTGCCTGCTGGAGCTCAAGGTGCAGGGGGGCAAGACAACCATTGTGCTGCACGACCGTGATGTGCTGCCGGCCAAGGACCGTCGCGCGCTCGAAGCGACCGATCCGGCCGAGCTACGGGCGCGTCAGGGCGACCCCTGGTGCCACGTGCTGGGCCTCGATCGCCGCACCTACGGACCCGTCATGTTTGCCGGCATCGAGCTGGCGATCCCTGGCGACACGCCGGCCAAGCGGCAGGCCCTGTGGGACTCGTGGCGCCAAATCGGCCGGGCTCTGGTCATGCCCGAGGATCGCTCCGACGTGACGTGCGTGGATGCCATGGTACTGCTGACGCTGGCCAGCAGCTTTCCGTACGTGCCCGACGCCAAAGACTTTGGCATTCCGGCCCACCTGTATGGCGAGGGCGACTGCGAGGACAGCACGCTGCTTATTCTGGGGCTGGCCATGCATCTTGCGCGCAGCGTCTACACGGACCTGCCGTGGGTGCCGTGCGCCGTGTCGATCGAGCTCAAGCGCGAAAAGGCGGGTGTGCCGGGTGGCAGTCACGTCATTGCAGCGCTGCGCTGCACGGCCACCGACCGGCTGTACCCCATCGATGCGGCCAACGGTCGCTACCCGGGCCGCGACAACACGATGGGCCGGCCCAGCCACGAGCGCGTGCGTCACCTCGTCCAGGGCGACAACAAAGCCACCAGCGCTGCTACCAGCGTAGCCACGGCCGTGCACCCGCTCCGGCCGCTGGGGCCCGACATGGGCCTGGACGGGCTTTTTGAGCGCATCGTGTCGGTGTGGCAGGTTGATGCAGACAAGAAAACCGGTCGCGAGTGCCACGCACAGCTCGAGGGCCAACCGCCTACCCTAGACTGGGAAAAGGCCTGGACGCTGGCCAAGCCGCCTCGGTCGTATACCTCTGAAGAACAGAGTGCCATTCGCAGCGGTCGAAAGGCGTGGCGGCGCATGGTGCCCAAGCCCATGCAGACCTTGGCCCTAGCGCCGGTGGCCGCCAGCCAGTTGGCCATGCTAGAGCGTCTAGGGGCCGCTGCGACCACGGCGGTGTTGGCGTTCCCTGGTTCAACGCATGTAAACCGGGCCCAAAGCACTGCTACCATCCCGGGCGAGACGTGGGTTCACTTGCCAACCCTCAACAGCGCTAGCGTGCACCTCGTCTTTTTACCATTGGCATTTTCCCCAACCACTACCATGAGCGATAGTAGCAGCAGCAACAGCAGCAGCGACAACGAAGAAGAGCGGGTCGCAGCCCACCAGGCCGTCTACGAGGCCTCGGGCACGGCAGGCCGCATCCGCGACGAGTTTGACAAGCTAGAAGGCGAGGCTAACATCGAAGTGCAAAAGGCCAAGGTCAAGGTGGACGCGGCCGTCAACGAGGTGGACGCGGGTGTTGAAAAGGTTGGCCGCAACCTTGATCGCGCCGCGGCCATGACGGCCGAGGTTGGCGAGCTTGCCCTGGTAGCCGGCCGTTCCAGGCGAACCAAGCGCCACGCGAGCACGCCAGCGCCACAAACCGAGCGATCCGAGCAGCCGTTTGGCGTTCGTTCGCGCGTGACGTTTTCGCCAACCTCGGCGGCCCCAACACGCGGACGAGGGCGAGGTCGCGGCAAAGGCCGGGGCAAGAAATAGAATCTCTCTGTGTGTGTGTGTGCGCGCTGTCGACTACAATTGCATGTTTTTTTCCCTGACGCAAAAAAAAAATATGTTCAAATTGTGTCGCACCCATTTGTCATTGAATCCGAACTCTAAAGCGCGTCCCGCCGGGCCGGCTCTTGGTCAAGCTGGCGCTGCTGCCGCTAGTGTCGTACAAGCGTTTTTGGGACCGCGCCTTGTAGTGCTTGCCGTTGTAGCGCAGGCAAAAGTTGCCGTGGATAATAAACGTCAGCATGACGGCGCTAAAGACCGACAGCAGTGCGGCCAGCACCCAGTACTCTGTGCCCTGGGGCTTGATGGCGCTATCCGGATCGTCGCCGCGCCGCATCACCTCGAGGGCATTGAGAAACGTCGGTAGGCCCGCGACGGTGGACGAAAAGATGGTCATGAGCACAATGTTGTTGGTTTCCAAGTCGACAAAGGCCTCGGCGCGAAACTCTTGGATGCGCTGGATCAGCAACAGCATCAGGTCGTCCCGGAGCTCGAGCTGGATGTCGGTGCCTGATGTGGAAAGGCCCTCGGGAAAGCAAGCCTTGCTAAGCGATCGCTCCAGGTCTTCGGCCGTCGAGCGCCGATCCAAAAGGGCTCGCGCGGCACCGCGATGGCTCATCGAGGCCGAACCCATGAGCACGGCGTGCCACTCTTCAATGAACTTGGCGTACCCGCTCTCGGGCCCAATAGCCTCGGTCGGCAAGTAGCGCTGAAGCAGCCCCAGCAACCGAGCCACATTGTCAACCGCTACAGTCACCCGTTCATGGCGACGCTCTACTTCCGTCACCTGGCTCGCCAAGCCCATGGCTACGTAGAACCAGAGGCCCCAAAATAGCATGAGCGATTGAATCAGTGCGCCCACGGCAGTGTGATGCACCGCCGGTTCAATGGCGTAGGCCGCCACAGTGTGGATGCCCATGCTAACTAGTATCAGCAGCAGCATTAGCTCCCAACGCTTGAGCACCAGCATGTAGTAGTACAGCCAGCCCAGCCAGCCCGGGCGTGATTCAGCATCTTCCGTTGCCATGCTCGAGTCGGAAAGAGGTGGAATTTTTTTTAGAGTGTGCAGATGGCAAACAAAGCATCAGTTCAGAGAGGGGGTGCGTTTAGCTTTTAGCCGACGTGCCCACGACTACAAAAGCCTTGGGCGGAGGTCCGTCGGAAAGCGCAGCGTGCTGCACCGGACTTTTCCCGTTGCGACCATCGTCGCTGACAGGCGAAGGTGGGGGTGCGGCCGGGGTGGGCGGCGTGCAGTACGCAGAGGGCGGATCGTGCCGATAGAATGTCCCTGGCATGCCCACTGGCAAGTAGACGGGCCTGAGCGAGGTTGTCATGCCAATAATAGGCTGCAGGTTGCGGTAGTAGGTAAAACCAGGCGTGTCGATGGGCTCTGAGCGTCCAACAACAATACCTTCTTGATCGGGCTGGGCCATGGTGTAGGATGGATGAAGCCAAGAGTAAAAAAAAGGAAAGGCAGAAAAATGCAACACGCAAAGATTCTTTTTTTCGCTATGCCCAAAAAGGGGGGCAACGGGCAAGTTTACGAGGCGGGCAGCCAGTGCTTGACCCGCAGAGCAGCCGCCACCTCGGGATCAAACGAGTCAGTGGCAGAGCTCGGCGTTGCTTTGGCTGAGGATGTGCTAGACACAAACGCTTTGGCGTGCACCACGCTGCCCAGTGCGGCCTGGCGCAGCATTGGGCTCTTGCCCCACGAATCGCGACAGCCCAGCCCAAACCCGTCCACGCTCCACCCTTCGGGCCGCAAACGGTCATCGATGCCGACCGAGGACCGGATCATGATCCGATGGAGGTAGGGCTGTAAAACGGCGGGGGCAGCCTGGATAGAGCCCGTCATGCGCAGGGGTGGCGAGCGCATGACGGCCTCCCAAAACGCTGTGTCGACCAAGTGTCGAGGAACCAAGCTGTCCCGGGCTTCGGCAAGGATGGGATACACAGCTAGCGCCCAGACCTTGGACTCGGGGGTCACGTGCATGGTGCGCACGTTGGTTTCCCACGCGTACGACCAGCCCAGGGGTGTGACAGTGGGCAGCCCGAGAGTCGGGTCGCGGGCGTCGACGGACTTGACGGGCTGGGCTGGTTCGGCCTTGACCTGACGCCGGGCTTTGGCAGCCTGGCGGATCTGCATCACGCAGCTGTCGACCTCGAGCTGAGTGCTCAGCGCAAAGGTCCACTTGCTGCCCTTGGCAAAGTACACGTACAGGCACGGGCCTCGGGGGCGGTTGGGCTTGCTGCCCGAGACGGAACGCAGCACTGTCAGCTTTTTGCTGATGACGGGTGTCGGGTTGGTGCGCCGTCGCCAAGTCAGACGCTTGGCGTCCAGCAGCAGCAGGCCGGGCTCGTTTTCACACTTGGCGGGCACCTGGAACATGGCGGAAATGCGTCTAGGCGATGCTCTTGCTCGGGCTCTAGTCTCATTTTTTTACATTTGATCATGGCTTTGCATCCCGAGCTTGACGCGCTGGTCGACTATCGTCCGGGCTTTTTTAGTCCGTGCGCAGCGTCCGATTTGCGGCGCCAGCTCAAGAAGGAGATTGTGTACCTAGATCCCGAAGTTACGGCCGTCAGTGTGTATGGCAAGCGGCACCTGTTGCCTCGGCGTGTTGCGGGGTACGGCGACAGCAACGTAGAGTACAGCTACTCGGGCAGCAAGGTTGCAGCGGCGTCGCGCATCAACATTACGTTTCGCCGTTTGCGTTAGAGCAGGCGCCTCCCACTGACTGCGAAAAAAATAGATTCTGCCGCGCCAATTCAAACAGAGGCAGAGCTCCTGTTCATTTTTTTCGCACGCGTCTGCATCATGGCGGAAATGCTCCAGCTAGGCCGTTGGATTAGCGGTGTTGCGCCCACCCGAGGCATTCCGCTGCAGGGAGCGCCCACGGCCAACCGGACTGGCTGGGAGCAGCAGCTGCTCGACACTAGCATTGCCGACTGGGCCACGGCCGTCGAGGCTCCACCCCAGCGCGTGGCCATGACGCTGGGCGGGACGCTCGAGCTACCGGGCAAGACGCGTCTGACCAACGTGGCCGAAGCTATTCAAATGGCGCTTTTGAATCGCGCGCTCATCGAGTGCAACACGGGCTTGGTGCTACTGTGCCTGCAGCGTCTAGATCCCGCGCGTGTGACCATGCTCCAGCCCGTTGTTTTGCCGCAGCTGGCCGGCTTGCTAGCGCCTTTTAGTGCTTCGGCCTACAGCCTGTTTTGCAAGTCGTTTGAGCGTTTTCTCAACACGACGCAGGGCCTCGACTTGGCGCAAGTGGACGCGGCAACCCTGACGCGTCAGGCCCAGATTGCCGAGATTGCTTCGCTGTGCGCTACGCAGATGGCCCCGCTGGTGAACGAGGGATGTCGCTTGCTGGCCGAAGCCCTGGTCAACTACACGCACGTCTGTCGAAACTTTGATGTTTGCCTGCCCTGGTTGGTGCAGTGGACGCAAGAGGTGGCCGTCTGGCAGACGCGGTGCAATCCCCAGCTGCTGCACAAGGCCAAGCTCGTTAGTCTCTATCACTACTTGCGGGGCCTGCACGATGTCTGGATGCTGGCATCGGCCACCGAAGCGGGTAAACGGCCCACCCCGCTACCGCCCCCGGTCTTGCCCACGCCCGTTCCACTGTTGCTGAAGGAGGCCATTTTTCAGCTGCCCGACCTGGCCAAGACGTGTCGCAGCGCCGAGCAGCAGTTTGCCGCATTTTGAAAAAGCGCACGCTTCTTCTTTCTCCTGCTTGCTAGCGAAAAAAAAAAAAGACAAAATTTAACGCTCTTTCCAAACTCGGTGGCTCATGCGGGTGCTAGCCTGCCTGCTGCCCCACGTGCACGCAGACGGTGGCAAGGTGGTCGATGGCTACAACGACCCCGACACGCACGCCCTGCACGAGGCTATTCAGATCCAGACTCAGCTCGACGGCATTCGGGTCCAGAACCGCAAGCGGCTGCCCGTCCGATTGCATCACGATTACTGGGCCCGCAACGACGATAGTGTTGGGCATCTAGAGCAGTGCTGGTTGGCCCAAGACCCGCTGGCCCAGGCCCAGTTTTCGCTCTGGGGCTGGCTAGACGTCAACGACGATGACACGTGCCAGCGCATCCAACGCGGCGATCTTCCCGAATGCTCGTCCGAGCTGCTGCGAACGCGGCGAGGGACGGGAATGACGGGCGTCATGCTGTGTGCCCCCAGCGAGGCCTATTTTGAGCACTCGCGCATATACCCGCCGACAGTGTGGGAACCGCTGCTAATATCTGGCATTTCCGAATCGTCGAGTCCGTCCTTTCGCACCGTTCCTTTTGCCCTTTCCCCCACCATGGCCGATTTTTCCGCCCAGTACAAGGACCACCCCGCCTTTCCCGGTGTTGCCGAGCTGGCCCGCATCCATGCCTCGCAAAAGGACAACCCCGTAGCCCAGCTCGAGACGCTACGTCGCCTGCGCACGCTCCAGGAGCACATCATCAAGTCGACGCAAGCCAACAAGCCTGCGGAAACTCCGGCTGCACCCACCGAGCCCATGCAGACTGGGGCCGACAAGGGCGCTGCCGCCGTCCCGGCTACCCTCCAATCTGGTCACACGCTGGACGAAGTGGCTGAAGGCCTGGCCAGCATGCGAACTGCCCTGGAAGGTCTGCAGCACCTGTACAGTGCGCGAACCGCTGGCAAGCGCACGGCAGCCCAGCGCGAGCCCGACGCACCCGCTGCATCGGCCAAAGCCAGTCACGCCCAAGTGCCTGTGACTGAATCGGCCAGCAAGGCTGCGCTGGATGCCGTCGAGAGCATCTGGGATTAGATTTTGTTTTCGCAGAGTGGATGGGGCGTGTGTTTTGTGCTGTACCGTGTCGAAATTCCAAGTGTCGAATGTCAATTTTGTTTGCATCGATACCGCAAACGTGTCTACGATCCCGGCATGGTCGTACCCATGGTAAAAGGCGACGCGCTACGCTCTTGGTGCACCTGCTGCTCGAGGCTTTCAAAGTACCCGGCGTCTTTGCTGTCGTGTGCGGCCATGTCGGCAAAGTAGGTGGCATAGGGATGTTCAATTTGTTCACGAAAAAGGGCCCGAGACACGCGCGGGTTGTAGAGGGCGTCGAGCAGCACGGGCAGCAAGCGAGCGTTGCCGGAGTGGTGGCGCATGCGCGGCCGGACGGCCAGCAGCTGACCAAGAGCGTATCCCGTTTCAACCACCCGGGCACCGTCGTAGCGTTCGCGGTAGGGCAGTCGAGGGCGTGGAATGCAGTCGGCGTGGGCAGCCAGACACCGGCGCCGGCAGTGCCGCCCACTGCGGGATCGCCGGGCCTGCGCCACCCAGGCTAGGGCGGCTCGGGTTCGGTCGCGGCAATAGAGACGGTTAACGCGGGGCATTTTAGAGGCTGGGAAATGCGCCAGTAGCGCTGCCGCGGATCCTTGGGATCGACCTGCACTGCAATCTTGCGCAGGCGGCGGTAGACGGTAGGCAGGTCAAACCCGAGCTGGTTGGCCAGGTCGGTGGCTCGCACAATGCCCCTGGGGGTGGACAAGAGCAGTGCTTGGCGGCAAAACTCGGCATCGAGGCTGGCTTCAGTCTTGGGGTGGGCAATGTCCTTCTGGCCCGGTCCAAAGCGCCGCAAGCCGCCCCCAACCTGTTGGGCCATGCGCTCCTCTTCGGGGATAATCGTCGAGTGCGTGTGCCGAATGTAGCCCTGGTCGTAGACGGCGTTGACAACCAGCTGGGTGCCGACACAGGGCAAAGGTGTCTCACTGTCTTGGTCCGTGTGCACAATGCACTGGGTGGCTAGCGCTGCCTTGCACGTCAGGGGGTACTGCTGTGCCTTTTGATGGTTGCAGTAGAGCGTGCCAGCCGAAATCATTCCGAGCCGCTGGCCTTTTTTGGCCGTGTGGCGCCACACGTGGGCCATGGTGGGCGGCAGGCGAAGCGTGTGCCATTGGTCAGCCATCATCGGCCCCTCTCGCGCTCACGGGGGGTTTTGAACGTCCAGAGAAAATGCCCTGGCCCGCGACGACCGAGTTGCCGGAGGAGACTTATTTTTTCAACGCCCCGCCTGCCTGCAACGATGGCCGCCGTCTCTGATTTGGCCATCCATCCCATCGAACTTGTGTGGGACCCCGATGCCGTTCAGAGCGCCTGTCTGCTGACGCTCCACGACTGTCCTCAGCCCTCGGCTACAGCACCGCTAACGTGGTCGCAGCGGCACGCCAGCAACGGACGGGGCGCCAAGGTGCCGGTTGTAACGCCACCCGACGAAGCCAATGCCCAGCGCCGCTGGGAAGGCGAGCCCAACTTTTGTCGCGGCAACGACTTTGTCATGGTACCGCTCAACGATCCTCGACGGCCCTACTGCTGGGCTGTGGGTCCTCTGCGGCGCACCTACGCCATGCGCTCGGTTCGCACAGCCCCCATCTCAACAGGGCCCGACACTGCGCCCGGCAACATCGACCCCCTGTCTGACGACGAAGGAGCAGCACCGCTGCCGATAACCGGTCGGCCCAGCTGGCTGGACGAAGCCGACGTGGTAGTCAACAAGCCCCAGCCAGCATGGCTTCAAGGTCGCGCCAACGTCAGTGCCCCCAAAACCAAAGCAACCGACGACAGTCCCGACAGCGATACAGAGTGGGCCCTTGACGTTGACAAGCCTGCACCAGACGATGACGATGACAATGGCGATGGGCACTACGGCGCTTCGTTTGACGCTGATGCTAGCGACGCCGATGACAATGGCGATGGGAAGCCCAAGCCAAAAAGGCCCCGTCACTCACGCTTGCGGTCCCTGCTGGGTCTCTGAGGGCAAGCCACCCCAAACAACAAACGCCAGAAATTTTAGATTGGCGCATTTTTTTCTCTTTTTCTTCTTATTTCCCGCCATGGCGCTGACCCAGCTAGTGTTGGATGCCGAGCACTCTTTGCCCATCTCCAAGATTTTGCACCACGCGTCGCGCTTTGCCGGACGCTTTGGCCCAGAAATCGCAGTGGATGCCGACACGGACAACGGTAACGACCCGGCCCGCTGTGACCTGCGCGCAGTGCTGCTAGAGCATTGGGCCGAGGCGACGGAATTGGCGGGTTGCTGCCAGGCCCAGGGCGCCAACCCTGCCGACACGGTCGCCAGCTGGACGGGCGTGCACGTCTCGCTGATTTTACCGCTGGTGCTGTGGCTGGACCTCTCCATCGGCGTTGTGGCGCGCTACTTTTCGCCAGCCATCCGCTGCTACCTCGAGACCAAGCCCGTGCCTATTGATTCCGATCTGTCGGTGTGGCGCTTGCCGCTAGACCCAATCATCAATGCCCACATGGCCCGCCTAGACCTCGACGAGCATTGTGTCATGGCGCTCTACCACGGCGTTTGCGCCGACGATGACGATGACGATGGCGACGTGCTTTTTGTCTGACTACACGACTTTTAATTGATTAGAGCGACATTTTTCTCATCATGGCCGCGTGTGTTGATCTGGACGATATTGTGTTGCTGGCGCGCCACAGCAGTCGCTTGTGGGAACCTAGCCAGGCGGGGTTGCTGCACGACTGTTGGATAGTGCTGGGTGTCTTGTGGGACCCGGCCAACCTAGCGCGCGTGTTTGCCCTGTCGGCCCTTGGGCAAGCCACCAATCTGAGCGAAAAGGTTTTGCGTCAGACCCTGACGCACTTGCAGCGCGCACACATGGTGCGACCCGGCGCCAAGCACCTCAAAGCCAGCGTCACGGGCACGCCAGGCCACTTTGTCAACTGGCTCCACTTTCATCTTTTGGCCTGCGAAGCCCGCATTGGCGAACGCCGTGTAGCGACGCTCAATCGCAAAAGTGCGCTCAGTGACGCCGAGCTAGGCTGCAACGGCTGCAGCGCTACCTACAGCTTGCTGGATCACCCACGCTTGCAGACACCCCAAGGAACACTCGAGTGTGAAGGGTGTTCGGGTAGCGTGTCGCCGCTCGAGCACGCCAACGTCACCCTGGCCCGCTCCGAGTGCAACCAGTTTGCCAGCGCCACCCTCGAACAGCTCAAGGCCGAGACGCGCGCCTGTGTCGAGCGCCGTTCTAGCATTGCCGACGACATTCGCTCTGGGACTCCCGACGAACTGCCAGCGCCAGCGGCTTCAGCGTTACAAGCGTCGCCCAAACGCATCTCGTCGCACCTCCAAGCCGTGCTTGACGACATGTACCAAACGCTCGACGCGCAAGGCTAGGCAGTACAATTAAACTTTTGCTGCTTTTTTTTCTATCGGTCCCTTCAAACTCACAAAAACACAAAAACGCCCACAAGCACTCCTAAAATACACAGCGGTAGCGGAGATGACTCTTCCGCGCAGCTCACGGGCGCCTCGGTCGCGGCTGGTTCAACCGTCGTCTCGGCGGCCATCGTAGTCCGATCAGCGTCGGCCAGGCAGGTCGCGTAGTACCCTTCTGCTTCGACGTCCACGCACGCGCCCGTGGCAACTTGAAACGTTCCTATGGGGTTGGCGACGCACCCGTCGCCACTCCAGACGGTAACAACCGTTACAAACCCGCAAGCACTGGTGTTGGTCTCGGTAGAGTGCATGCGCATCGAACGGTCAGACCACGCCACATCGTTGTCGATGCACGGTCCGCCCAAGATTGCCTGCGCTTGGCGAGTGTAGCTTGCCAAGTTGGCCGTGCACGCGCCCTGGCTGGCGTAGACGCGCAGTGTAACTTGATCCGCGTGGCTGACTGGTAGCCTGCCGAAAAGAATCGTCAAGGCTAGCAGCCGCAGCATAGCGCCATTGGCGATTGCCCGAGATTTTCTTTTTCTTTTTTCAAGAATAAAATTGAAAATGGAAATAAAACGAGAAAAGACGGCTTTGCTCAAGCCAACGCAGGAGCCAGAAACTGGGCGTGAAGCGACTTTAGGGCTGACGAAGCACTACAGGCTTGGTCCAACCACCCTTCAAAGGCGCGAGGACCCATGGCCCGGGCCAGCGCTACCAGACCCGCGTCGAGGGCTGGGCTGGAAGCTTCAACACCGATCAGAGTAAAGCGCGGGGCCATCTGCACAACGAGCGTGCGAGACCACGCCTTTTGCAATGCTACCCAGACGTCGGCCGCCAGCGTTGTGCCAGCCCAGACAGATCGCCGCAAAAGGGTGTTCCAGTGCGGTGCGTCGACGCCCTTGAGGCGAGCTAGCTTGAGCAGCGCCACGTCCGAACCGCGATAGCCCTTTTCGCCCAAGTACGTCAAGGCCTTGGTAAAATCGTCCGCGTCCACGTAGGGTCGACGCTCCAGAACCATGGTCAGGCCGTCAATCATTCCGGGTCCTAGTTGCAGGGCCAGGGGTGCATGCGAGGGTTGGTCGGGGTTCCAGCGGCATGCTTGAGTGTTGGCTTCGGTAGCCAGGGCCAGAATCGACAGCCCAGGCTTGAGGGCCAGCTGGGCGCGGAGCACGGCCGCCACCAGTGCCGCCGATCCTGGTAGGTGCCACGCTGCAACACGATCCACCACGCGGGTAATCACGGCCGCCTTTTTGGTTTTGGCCGCCGCGGCCAGCCAGTCGGTGGCCAGGACTTGCAGCCACGAGCCTTTTAGCCAGGACCCAAAGATCTCGTCTAGCGTATCATAGTACTCGACGGGTTTGCCTTGCAAGCGACGCCCCACGTGCTGAGCGGCGACCAGCTGCGGAATCAGCCCGGCCCGGCCCAACCAGCTTGCGTGGGCCGTCATGGCATCGACGACTTGGTTGAGCAAATCGTCCGAGGTGCACACGCACAGGGCCATGGGCAGCAGGCTCCAGTCGACCGATTTGGCATCGAGCTGTCGGGCCACCAGCTGGCCGGCCACGTTGGGCAAGTCATAGCTGGTGGGATCGAAGAAAAACTTGACGGCCAGGGCTTCAATGTCGCGCGTGGCGGCCGACACGTCGGTGCCTTTGGGCGGTCCTACGCGCTTGGAGCGCTTGGGCTGGCCTTCGTAGTCCCGAACAAACTCGCGCGTTTCGGCCACAATGGCCCGGGCGTCGTCGGGCGCAAACCCGGGCTGGTGGCGCTTGATGGCCATGCCCGTGGCAGCTTTGACGGCATAGCCCTTGAGCGTGGCCTTGATGTACCCGTTGCGGTACAGCTGTCCGTTGTCGCCCACAAAATCGTGCAGGCTAGAGTCTAGACCGTTGCGCAGCGCCACGAGCAGGGCTGGAAGACCCACCACGCTGCTGCCGTAGATTTCGCTACAAGCTTGCAGGTAGGCTGCCACGCTGTCGCGCTCCTTGCGGTCGGCGTCGAGGCGCACCTGCTCGGTTCGGCTCAGGATGGGCTTGGCTCGTCGAGTCCAGACCTCTTGCACGCGGCGCATCCGCTTCTGGATGGCCTTGGACTTTTGACGCGCCGTCAGCTTGCGAGTAGCAAAAATGGATCGGCGAGGCATGGTTGGCTCGAAAGGCGAACAGTAGAAAATGCCACCTTTTGAGAGTTTGAATTTTGCCAGTCAACACTATCAACAAAAAAAAACCAAGAGGCGAGGGGGGGGGAGGAGGTGCCTTGCAGTTTACACGATTTCGCCGTCTACTGCACGGCGCAGCGTAGCAACCAGCATGTTCAGGTCGGCCTCGCCGCCCCACGGACTGTGCTGGGTGCTGACGCCCCGTATGGCCAGGGCGATAGCGACACATTGGCGAACGTGGTCTTGGACTTGCTGGTCGGTAGGCGCTGCAGCCAACCTGCTGGGAACCCCCACTTGAGCAGCCAGCAGGTTTAAAACCCCGTCAATCACCCCGCGGCCCAGGGTATCCACGGCTTGGTCGATTACCCGGCGAACGTGGCCTAGATCGACGGGCTGGCCTACAAGCGCCCACCACTGCAGCCAGCCTTCGTCGTACAGGCTGACGGCCGGGGCCATTTGGGCTGGTAGTTGAGCTTGAGGGCCAACTGGGAGCAAGCGTAGCTTGTCGCGGGGCTCGAGCGACAGGCGAGCAGCGGCGTCGGTCAGCGCATCGGTACCGCCGAGCGCCCTTTCCACGTCAGCGCGGGTCGTCTTGACCAGCCAGTGGCAGCGCATGTCGACCACCACGGCTTCATCGTCGGCAATGGCCGGGACGCCCGGGATGCTGTCGTGCTGCGATTGGACACGGTGCGCTAGCATCCACTGGAGCGTTTCGTCGCTCACTGCCTCGAGCTGACCCTGGGCCACGGCCACGCGCCATTCTTGCTGGCGGGGCGACAGCGTTCCTTGAGGGCTAGAGGCAAAGTACAAGCTGCCGCGAGCCCGAGGAATGACGGCCGTCGGAACACCCCGGGCCACGTTTCCCAGCCGCGGCCGGTGAATTAAAACCAGCTGCAGCTGGTGATCGGGAGTTGTCCACTCGAGGTGGCCTAGCCGCTGGGCCAGCTGGGTCCAGGGGCGCCCGGGCGCTAGAATAGCAGCGCGCTGGAGGGCTGTTAGGCCCCACCGTTCCAGAAACCGATCTCGCTCGCGAGGGTCGACGCGTCCGTGCGCCGATGTCCACTGTGTTGCTGGCGCGTAGAGGACGTTGCTGGTCAGGATTTCAGGCAGCGAGGGCTGTAGGGTGACTGGCAGCGTATCGTTGTTGGGATATTCCAACAGCCGCGCCAAAAGACGTCGGTCAAAAATGTCGGGGTTGGGCGTCATCCACGCGGCAAAGACGACAGAAGGGTCGTCGCGGCGGGTGATGCCAGCCAGCGCATCGTCCAGCAAGACCACAATCCTCAGCTGACCTCCGGGACAGCGGTGGGGGTGGATGTAAAGCGACTGGGCCATGACCCAGAAGAGAGTGGGAAGGTACAGCAAGCAGCAGCAGTGTAGCAATCTGAAAATGGTGTCGCTGCCCAATAGAATCGACACGGACAACCTGCGGGCGGCGCACGCGCTGGTGATGCAGACGGATGCCAAGGTGGATGCACTCGAGCTGAAAATAGCCAAGCGCGATGTGGCGTTGTCGCGCAAGTTTGACTATATGGAGTACTGCGTGCGACACGGGTACAGAGGGTCGCCCGAGCTGGGCACGGTGTTGCTCGAGCTGGTGGCCAGCTTGGCTCTGTCAAGCGTGCGGTTGATGTTTCACGTGCCTCACCTTTTTATCCTGTGGGTGGCGACGCTTTTCGTCAGCGAAGTACTCAAGTTTGTGGTCCAGGACGCGCTCTGGGGCACGCTGCAGGTCTTTGAAGCAGTCCGCTCGGCCGTTGTCAAGGCGTTGGATGACGTCATTGACACCATCACGGGGGCTGTCACCGGCATCTACAACACGGTCGCCAAAGGCACGACCAGCGCCATCAACAAATTCAGCAAGTTTGTCACGGGCGGCCATGGCACTCACATTACGCCCAAGACACTGAGCATCCCACACCCCGTTATTCCCATCTCCAAAGAAGCCATGGGCGTGTATTACGCTGATTTGGTCGACATGCGCAAGCTGTGCCGCCACGCCTACGAGGGTCACGGCATGCTTATTGTGCACATGGGCATGCGGGTGCTGACGCTGGGGACGCTTTGCCAGACGTTTCGACAAATCTACCCTAGCACCCTGGTGCGTTGGTTGGGTGATTTTATTTACGGCGACGATTTTGTGAGCCCGCATCGCGACAACTGTCACATAACACCCATTACCGTGGTGTGCTTTGCATGGAACATTGACAAGCTCGTCTGGTTCTTCTTTTGGCTCGTGGTGATTGCCGTTGTCATGCAATCGTTTTGGCCTACCCTCAAGCTGATGGGGCGCGTCCTCTACGCCTGGGGCGCCACGGCGATTTACCTTCTGCACCACCCTCGCACAAAAAACAAGCGCGCCGTGCTCGAGCATCACCTAGACAAGCATGCGCGCCACGTCAGCCGGGCCGACCATCTCGACCGCGCTCACGAGCGCAAGCAGGCCAAGCTAGCCAGCTAGAAGTGCAAATTTTATTATCTACCCCTCTCTGTTTGATTTGCGTTGACACACAAAAAAAAAAGAAATGAATTTGTCGTCGTCTACAGTTCTAGCGGCGACGGATATAGCGATTGGGTCCTGGGGTGGCGATTGCCAGGGCTGGTGCCGTCAGAGGTGCTTGCTGGTAGACGGGCAGCGTCATCTGTAGCAAAACACTCACTTGCTGACGAACACGCGGGTCGGCCGCCGCCAGCTCGCGACCTAGGCGCGATTGCACCGCTGGGGTGATGGCCAGAGTGCTTACGACCGTGAGCAAGTCGTTTAGCGGCCGGCCCGTGGCCACGAGAACCATGGTTGCCAGCAAGGTGGCAATGGTCGCAAAGTGCCGCGGATCGGGCCACTGCGAGGGGTGTGGGACGGGTGCGTCAGCGTCTAGAGCGCGTCGACACGTCGTCAGCGCGACGGCCGGTAGCAGTGTTTGCCACCACACGCGCCGGGTAGTGGGCTCGGGCAGCTGTGAGATCCAGTCACAGGCCGCCAGAATATCGGCGCTGACAATGTCGGCCAGAATGGGTGGCACAATGGTTTCTGCCTGCCATGGGCGCGCCAGTCGTGCGTTGACGCGCACCAGATCGTAGAGGTTGACGCCCAGACGAATGCGACGCCGGCGCGCCAGAGCTGTCATGACGGGCGCTGGTATCCAGGCCACGTCCAGCATGGCCGAGGCAAGGGTCCAGCGAGGCTCCAAGAGCCGCAGCCAGGCCCAGATGTTGTCGACGGCCGTAGCTTCGCTGTAGGTGCCAATGTAGCGCTGAACCGCCCGCTGAAGATCGGCGGCCGAGAGCTCGGTGTAGACGGCCAAGAGACGCGCCAAGGGTAGCTGGGTCACATCGGCCTGGATGGCTTTGGCCTGCGGAGTAGCACTGTTGACCACCAGCGTATGCGAGGGAGCGTCAACCACCACCCAGCGTAGCTGGTCGAGTCGCAGCGGTTCGGGCAGCGGGTCGGTGGGTCGGCGCTCGCCAGCCTGCATCAGCGCCACCCAAGGCAGGTTGGCAGCGTCGTCAAACGACAGTGGTACGGTCCGGGGTTGGTAGAGCGCACCCCAGGCCTCTTGAGCTACGAGCGATTCAAGCAGTCGCTCCTTGGGGGTCAGCAGGCCCGTGATGGAGCGCGGTTGCGCCAGTAGCGCGGCCCAGGCTGCAGCCTTGCCGTCGGCCAGCACGCAGGCCAAGATGGCGTTTTCATAGTCGCTAAGCACCGATTGGGTCGCGCTGTCCACCGTGGGCAGCCTGGCCACCCCTTTGAGCAGCCGCGCCGATCGCAGGCGGCGCAGCACTCGAGCCTGGCGCAGCGAAACGTTGAGCGTGGGCCAACCCTCTAGCTCGTGAGCCACCGAGGCTCCCAGCGGTTCGGCCACGGGTGGTAGTCGGAGCTGCAGTTCGCGGCACAGGCGTGTCACGGCAGGTGGTTCGGCCCTGGGAGCGGCGTCTTGACCGTGCAGCAAAAGTAGCCAGCGCCGGTAGACGCCAGTGAGCGCGTCCAGGAGAGTGTGCTGGTCTCTCGTTACGTCGGCAACGTCCCAGTCTTCACCCGCCAAGACGTCCAGCCCGGCTGGCGCCAGACCTAAAATAAGCGGCAGAATGGCGCCCAGAGCTCGCTGAGCCAAGCGCAGGGCCGTCAACGCCTGACTCTGGCTTGCGGTGGCGTTACTGACTACAACCGTGTCCCACGTCCGGGTCGCCAAGCGCCACCGCGAGCCTTGCGCATGCAGCTGCAGATCCAAGACGCCAACGGCCAGGTTGATGGTGTCGCGCCGTAGATCGCTAAGCTGCGTTCGGGCCATGGTATCGGTAACAGGACGCAAGAGGGGATCGACCGGCAAAGCGCCCGAGGCGTTTAGTTCGTGCATGGCATCGATCGAGAGGGCGTACGCCTGGTGCTCGGTCGCCCGATGCTTGTTCCAGTTGGGCAGCCCTTCGCTCAGGTCGAGTGGGGCGCCCCCAGCTGTGTGTGACCAGCTGGCCAACCAGGTGAGCCACAGGGCCCGCGCATTGCACACTACGCGCGTGGCGGCCAGATCGTCGAGGGTAGGGAGCGGATCGAGCACTTCAAACGAGTGAATGCCGCGCAGCGACACGGCCAGCACGTGTGGAACGCTGAGGGGCACGCCGTAGACCGACAGCAAAAAGCGCGGTTGGTTGCGAATGCATAGGTCGCGCGCCTCGCCTGGAATGGCCGGGTGCTGCGCGTCGAGGCCTAGCATGTGAGCGGCCAAGGCCAGCCGTTCGTTGGGTCGGTCCATGCCCGCCTGGACGTGCAGCCACGAGGGCAGCTGGGGCCTTAGCCAATCGACCGTTCGGGCCGCCAGCCAGACGAGAACCGTTACCATGGCATTGCGCGCACCCAGCACCATTAGCCGCTGGGCCACGGGCCAGTAGATTGGTGGGGGGTCAAAGGCGCCACCGCCCAGGTCGACCGCTCGGCCCTCGGGGTGCATCAGGTTGGTTTGAATCCGCTCCTTGACAATGTCCAGGGCCTCGGCCTCGGCGCGGGGGCGATCGTACGTGTCGGGCGGCTGGAGGGTGGTAGCGTAGAACGGGTCGTCAAACAGCGCGTTCAGCTGCAGTTCCAAGGCATTGGCGTTCGCAGGTCGGCTCAAGCCGCCCCAAACTGGATCGGGGGCAATCACTGGCTGGGCCACCAGCGCCGCGGTAATGGTATGCGCTCGCGCTCGCACCCGGCCCGGACCTGCTAGACGCAGCAGCTCAATCTGATCGAGGCCGCCCCGCAAGGCTTGAGCAATAGTCATGAAAGGGGTGGCGGCGCCCAGTGCTGGTAGCTGTATGTTGGTGGTCTGAAAGATGTAGGCCAGCAAGAGGGCCGTCTCGACCAGGCTGCCCGGTGTGCTACGAGCGCCCTTCATGATGCGGATGGCCGTGTCGGCTCGCCACTCGGCAGCGTCGACTGGGTCCATGACCAAACCACCGTTGGCCACATCATTAAACACTTGCTGTCCGTTTCGGGCCCACGCGGTAAAAACGGCCACCAGCAGCCGTTGGGCATCTAGCAACCCACCCGAGAGAATAGCCCGGCTGGTTGGAACGGCCGTCAGCCGGCTGAGGAGATCGTCGCGGGTAAGCGTCAAGGCCTCGTCCGATCCCAGCAGCAAGTTGTCGGGCCCGCCTGGACGGAGCGGTACGTAGTCGTGCAGCGACGTTAGCAGCTGGCGCAAACGCGCGGGTACGACTCGCAGTGACCTTGTTTCGGGCCGGAGAAAGGCGTCGGGCAGCATGAGGGCCAGCTGATCGTAGAGCACGGCCTCGTGGGGCGCCAAGTTTTGGAGGTAGGCCTGTAGTTGTGCCAGCCAGGGCGGCGGAACCGCCGTGCCGGCAACCATGGCTGCAATGCCCCGCAGAGCATCGGCCGCCGTGTTGATGCGCGCTGTGGCGTCGGTGGCCTGAGCCCACATTTGGTACAGCAGCTGAAACCGCGGCACACCGGCAGCGCCAATAACCCCGTTGCTTAGCAGGCCAACTAGCGCCAAGCGTTCGGTGTTAGCCCCGGCAATGCGCAGCTCGGGCCGTACGCTGTCGCCCCCAACGGTAAGCGCGTCGGTAATCGCCTGGGCGCGATCGTCGACGGTTGTGCCGGGCGCCACGACAACGTGAACCCAGCGCAAGAGCTGATGAATCATGGGCAAGGTTTCAGTCGCGTAGGCGCGGAGCTGCGTTCTGTCGCCCCAAGCTCGCCGATTGAGCGGCGAGGCCCAGCCGTAGGCAGCGTGGATTGATTGAACCACGCCTTCGGCCACCTCGCCCGCTTCGGCGCCACGGTTAGGAATGTGGAACCAAACGTGCGACAGCGCCGTCGTCAGACTGACTTGCAGCGCTGCGCGCTCGCCATCGTCACGATCGGGCTGCAGGTGAACAACCGACTGGCTAAGCGCCCGGTACGCCGCAAGCACGTGATTCAAGTGCCCAACGGCTTTGGACGCTCGGTACACTGGTCGCGACCCATCTAAGGCTACTCGCGACCGCTTCCAGTCCATGGTCGCTTCCAGCACTGCCACCAAGCCGTTGGCCCAGCCATCCCACAGTTGCGAGTTGCCCGAGCGGGCTGCCGAACCCGCAAACTCAACGTCGGTGGTGGTGGCCGTTTCGACATGAAAGCTAAGAACGGCCATCATGGCCGCCCCCCAAAGGTTGAGGTGCGTTACTAGACGGGTGGAATCAGAGTGGCCCAGTGCGTCCCAGTACC